>Ga0310691_10005489_pt1 | contig 13859 bp, 14 predicted proteins | sample 176DNAGHGlowgp2_FD_203887 | JGI IMG/M metagenome (GOLD analysis project Ga0310691, IMG submission 203887) | Sheep rumen microbial communities from Palmerston North, Manawatu-Wanganui, New Zealand - 1766 DNA GHGlow gp2 (v2) (version 2) | ecosystem: Host-associated > Mammals > Digestive system >... | reverse complement strand
CAGGAACCAGCCCCAGGCCGCCCGAAGCGCCGCCATCACCACCGGCTGGGACAGGGCGAAGCCGGCCGCGCACACCAGCCCTACGCCGGCCAGGTTCAGCACGCGAAATCTGCGGGATCGGGCCACCTGGTCATCGTGGCGCAGCAGCCGAAGCAGCGTCATGTTCAGCGTGAAATACATGAAAAGATAGGGAAGACCACGCTTCCAGCTGGGCGCGCGGAACAGCGCCGCCACAAACAGCGCCAGCGCCATGCCGATCAGGCTGTGGCGGAAGCGGTCCGCCGCGTTGTCGTAGTCCGGCGCGCGGCGGTTGTTGTAGATGTACAGCGGCAGGTAGACGAGCATCGGAAGGGTGGCGAACCGTCCCGGCCAGTTGCCGGCCAGGATCATGGCGGGTATACCCGCCGCCAGTGGCACCCAGCGCAGCCATGGCTTGCCCCTGCCGGTCAGCCGCCCGCTGAGCCAGCACGCCGCAAGCAGCACAAGCGGCGCCAGAAAAAGGTCTTCCCGGCAGGCGCGCAGCAGGCCCATGCATCCCAGGACGCCATAGTACAGCATGGCGTCGCAGAAGAATGTGAGGGCGTAGGCGAAGGACATTGGGGCGGCTCCTTTCGTGGGTTTATTCGTACTCATCCGCCGGGATGCACAGCGGTTTTTCGCCCGTAGCGGCGCGCAGGCGCTCGATCAGCTCAGGGTGGATGTCCTGCTTGACGGGAGTGATGAAGATGTGCCCCCGCCCCAGGTCCGCCCGGGACAGTGCCCGATCAAACAGCCCCTCCAGGTTGTCGCGGCTGGCGATATCGGCCCGGCCCAGGCCTTCCAGCACCGTGGCCAGGTGCGCCTGGCCAAGCCCGTCGCCCACCTCGCCGGAGCCGTCCGGCGCGCCCAGGCTGCGCAGGTTGGAGATGAAGGCATAGGGGATGCGCTGCTCCTCCAGCTGCTCGCACACGTCCCGGCACAGCGAAAACGCCCGCTCCATCATGCGCTCGCCATAGCTTCCGAAGGCGAAGGTGTGGGCGTTCAGCATTACCGTCACGGTGCGCTCCACGGTGAAATCCTGGCAGCGCACGGTCATGCGGTTCAGTCGCGCGGTCTGGCTCCAGGAGATCTGCTTCATGGGTTCGCGCCCAGTGTAGTCCCGATAGCCCAGCGTGAGCACCGGGTCTTCCATGATAAAGCGGTTCACCGAACGGTCGCCCATCCAGCCGCCCATCACCGTTTTGAGGAGCCCGGAATCGGCGCGGGGAGGGAGGATGACCAGCTCGCGGAGCAGATCCGTGCGGCGCGAAGCGGTGCTCAGCCCCATGAAGTCGCCGCCCTCCAGCGTGGCGCCCAGGAACAGATAGCGCCCACGTTCGCGTATCGTGAAGGGCGTGCGCCGGGTCAAACGCTGGCGGGGCATCATGTAAACGGTGCTTCGCAGGGACCCGCGCCGCCGCTTGATATCCTCGGCGCGCAGGTCGCCTTCGGTGACCATCGCGCTGGGCACATCCTCGTTCAGCCGAATGAAGGGCACCACCCGCCGCTTGCGGTTGGTGACGACGGTCACGAGCTCCAGGGGCTCGCCGGGTTCGGCCAGGGCTTTGCGGGGGGAGGCGTCGTATTCCACGCCGTCCAGAGCGCGGCGCAGCGACATGAGCTCAGCTCCGGCGATCACGGCGGCCAGCATCAGCAAAAATGCGATCATAGGCGGCCTTCCACCGGCACCGGGATGCGATCGATCAGGTGCATGAGCCGGGCCTCGGCGTCGGCGCGGCGCAGGCCGCTGCCGGCGGCGACGCGGTGGGCCAGCACGCAGGGCGCCATCCGGCGGATGTCCTCCGGCAGGGCATAATCCCGCCCGGAGAGGGCCGCGGAGGCCTGCACCGCCTTATAGAGGGCGATGGCGCCGCGTGTGGAGACGCCGCAGCTGAAATCGCCCTGACGCGTGGCCTCTACCAGATCCATCAGATACCCGGCCACATCGTCAGAGACCAGCACCTGGCGATAGTTCCCCCGAACCCAAGCGGTGTCCTCGTCGCTGACAGCGCGGTCGATTTCCCGGATAATGTCCACGGTGTCCCGCCGCCTGAGCACCGCCAGTTCGCCCTCCCGGTCCATATAGCCCAGGGCCAGGCGCATGAAGAAGCGGTCCACCTGGGCCTCCGGCAGCGGAAAGGTGCCGTAGGATTCCAGCGGGTTCTGGGTGGCCATCACCATGAACCGCTCCCCCAGGGGATAGGTGCTGCCGTCCACGGAGATCTGGCGCTCCTCCATGGCCTCCAGCAGCGCCGCCTGTGTGCGGGGCGTGGCCCGGTTCACCTCGTCGGCCAGGATCACGTCGCGGAACAGCGGCCCCTGCCGGAAGTGGAACTCAGAATCCTTCTGGCTGTAGAAATTGATGCCGGTCAGGTCGGAGGGCTGCAGATCGGGCGTGAACTGCACGCGGCTGAACCTGCCGCCGATGGCCTTGGCGAAGGCGCGCAGCAGCATCGTCTTGCCGGTCCCCGGCACGTCCTCCAGCAGCACGTGGCCGCCGCAGACATAGCAGATGATGACCTTTTCGATTTCTTCGTCCTTGCCCACAATGGCCCTGGACACGGCGGCGACGATCCTGTCCCTGTATTCCACAAATTTCCGGGTTTCCATGCTGCACCTCCGAAGCGCGATGAAAGCAGAATGTTATTATAGTGATATTATACTGTAAAGCCCGGGTTTTCGCAAGATGTGACAAAACACTTCGGTATCCACGGGAAAAAGAGGCGGCATCGTGCTTGTGGACGGTGCCGCCTTGTGTTATAATCAGGTTATACAACGCCAAAGGAGGAAGCGATATGGCGCAGGGCAGGGGACCGGGCGGACACTTTTCCCGGGCGTTTATGACGGAGGAGGAGAAGGCGAATCAGCCGAAGGTGACATCGGCGCTGCTCAAGCGCGTGTTTTCCTATCTCAAACCCTATACGGGGAAGCTTGCGCTGGTGCTGGTATGCATCGCGGCTGCCTCGTTCTTCACGCTGCTGCCGTCGATCCTCACCGGCAAGATCATCGACGAGGGCCTGGTGAAGCAGGATTTGGCGGCGCTGGTGAAGTACATCGCGCTGTCCCTCGGGGTGACTCTGGGGGCGAACCTGATCGGCGTGGCGGAGAGCTACATCAACACTTGGATCGCCCAGCACATCACCTATGACATGCGCAACCAGATGTATGCCCATCTGCAAAAGATGTCACAGAGGTTCTTTACCACCAACAACCAAGGCGACATCATCACCCGCATGACCAGCGACATTGACGGTGTGCAGCAGGTAATTACCAACACCTTCACCAGCATACTGTCCAATGTCATCACGCTGGTCATCGCCATGGTGGCCATGTTCCGAAAGAACTGGATCCTGGCGCTTATCGGCATCGTGGTGGTGCCGCTGTTCACGCTGCCCACCCGCCGGGCGGGCAAGACCCGCTGGAAGTTCGCCAACGAATCCCAGGCCTGTAACGACGAGATCAACGGCATACTGAACGAGACGCTGTCCGTCAGCGGCCAGCTGCTCAGCAAGCTGTTCGGCAAGGAGAAGTACGAATATCAGCGCTACGAGGAAGCCAACGGGCGAATGATCCGCCTGAACATTCGCGAGAGCATGGCCGGGCGCTGGTTCCGGGTCATCCTGTCTACCTTCACCAGTATCGGCCCGATGTTGATCTATCTGGTGGGCGGCATACTGATGATCCGCCACGGCGCGGACCTGACCATCGGCGATATCACTGTGCTGGTGGCGCTGCTGGGCCGGATGTATATGCCGGTGAACAGTCTGCTCAATATCCAGGTGGACTGGATTCGCTCCATGGCGCTGTTCACCCGCATCTTCGATTACTTTGACATCCCGGTGGAGATTCAGAACGCCCCGGACGCCGTCACGCCCAAATCCGCCGAGGGCAACCTGGCTTTCGAGCACGTGGGCTTTGGTTACGAGAAGGACAGGCCGGTGCTGAAGGACGTGAACTTTACTTTGGAGGCGGGGCACAGCGTGGCCATCGTGGGGCCCTCCGGCTCCGGAAAGAGCACCATCATTAACCTGATTCCAAGGCTTTACGACGTGGACGAGGGCCGTGTGACCTTCGACGGCACGGATGTGCGCAAGCTGGATCTGGGCTTTCTGCGCGCCCAGGTGGGTGTGGTCAGCCAGGAGACCTACCTGTTCAACGGCACCATCCGGGAAAACCTGCTCTACGCCCGGCCGGACGCCACCGAGGCCGACATGGAGGCCGCCCTGAAGAAGGCCAACATCTGGGACTTCGTGGTCAACCAGCCCGAGGGCCTGGACGCCATGGTGGGCAATCGGGGCCTCAAGCTGTCCGGCGGTGAAAAGCAGCGGCTGTCCATCGCCCGGGTGCTGCTCAAAAACCCGACGATCTTCATTTTCGACGAGGCCACCTCCGCGCTGGACTCCATCTCCGAGCAGAAGATCCAGGAGGCCATCGATCCCATCATCCAGAGCCGCACCAGCATACTGATCGCTCACCGGCTGTCCACGATCCTGGCGGCGGACGAGATATTGGTGGTGAAGGACGGTCGGATCGTGGAGCGCGGCCAGCACAAGGAGCTGGTGGCCCGGGACGGTGTCTATCGCGAGCTTTACGAGACCCAGTTCTCCAAGGCGCTGCTGCATGAAGAGGAGGTGGGCGTCAGTGAGCTGGAGAGGTACATCTGGGGCCAGCAGCCCGCCGACGAGCCGTTTGATGAAGAGGGGGGCGAAGGCGCTGCTGGATTCATGCCCCACAGACGAGGATACTGAAAGGAGCGGGGAAAGATGAGGGATCTCACCGCATTGCTGCCGGACGGCAGAGAGTTTGAATTCTGGGAACGTGAGCCGATATTTGACCGGACGCTGCACGTGAGCTGCGACGCGCCGAACGCCTCGGACGACAACGACGGCAGCGAGGGCGCGCCGCTGAAGACCATCGACCGGGCGGCGCAGATCGCCACGCCCGGCACCTGCGTGTTGATCCATGGCGGGCTGTACCGGGAGTGCGTGCGTCCCGTCCGCGGCGGCACGGACCCGGAGCACATCATCAGCTATGAGGCTTTTGGCGATGGCCCCGTCATCATCCGCGCCTCCGAGCCGGTTCGGGACTTTCGCCCCAGCACCGGCTGGCGGCTGCGCTTTCCCGGGGAGCACAGCGGCCCGGAAAACGTGAAGGTGTGGGCCCACGAGCTCGACCCGGACATGTTCCGGGGCTATAATCCCTTCTGCGCGGTGAACATACTGCACGATCGGCTGTTCATCGAATACGACAAGACCGACATGACCACCTACCTGAACCGCCGGGGCTGCGTGTTCTGCGACGGAAGGCCGCTCAAGCAGGTGGCGCTCTATCGCCAGTTGGCCGAGGTTGAGGGCGCTTACTGGGTGGAGGCCAACGGCCAGATCGTGCACTTCCGCCTGCCCGGGGACGACAGCCCCGAGGAGCATTTGATCGAGCTGACGGTGCGGGAACAGTGCTTCGCGCCGAAGGAACCCTTCCTGTCCTACATCCGGGTGAAGGGCCTGATCTGCGAGCACGCCGCCACCGGCGCGCCGGTGCCCCAGCGCGGGGCCATCTCCTGCGGGCGCGGTCATCATTGGGTGATCGAGAACTGCAAGGTGAACTGGTCCAACGCCCTGGCCATAGACGTGGGCAACGAATGCTGGCACCATGAGATCGAGCAGGGCCAGCTCATCGGCTGGAATGTGGTGCGCGGCTGCACCATCCGGGACGCGGGCGTGTGCGGCATCGCCGGGCTGTTCGCGGAACATATGCTGATCGAGGACAACGTCATCGAAGGCACGGGCTGGCAGAGGATGGAGCTGTCATGGGAGGCCGGCGCGGTGAAGCTGCACAACAGCGTGAACGGCCTGATACGCAGAAATGTGTTCAAAAACACCTTCCGGGCCGACCACCTGTGGCTGGATTGCGGCAACGAAAACACCCGCATCACCTCCAACCTGTTTCTGAATGGCATCGAGCAGCGGGAGGCCATATTCATCGAGTGCACCAAGGAAGGCGTCAACCTGATCGACAACAATGTCATCTGGAACGTGGAGGGTCGGTTTGACCCGGCAAAGATTCCCGTGGAACCGGGCTCCAGTGGTTGGTACAAGCTGCGTGAGGGCGAGCAGGTCAACGGCTACGGCGTTTATTGCGAGGGCACGGACCGGCTGATCGTGGCCCACAACCTGATCGCGTTGTGCCGTCACAGCGGCTATTACGCCAAGCCTGTGGGCTTCCGCATGGGCGGCTGGCAGCGGGGCGGCACCTCCCGCAAGGCCAGGATTCTGAACAACATCTTCTATGACTGCGCAGAGGCGGCCATCGTGTTTCCCACGATCGACAACGAATCCGAGGGTAATCTTTACCTGTGCATGCAGGGCGGCTATCTGCGGGTGATGTACCCAGAGCCGGAGACCTGCCTGGACCTGCCCACCTGGCAGGCGTTCAACGGCTTTGACCGCTCCGGCCAGCGGGCTTGGTTCGGGCTTTCACTGGATGAGGCGACCATGACCCTGCGCGTGACCGAGCGCCATGACTCGCCCTATGACGTGCCGGGCATGCCGGGCCGCGTGAAAATGGCCGGGAGTATGGGAGAACTGAAGGGCGCGCCAGCGGTTGACTGCGTGCCGGGGGATTTCTATGGCCGGCCGCGCCAGCAGGGTGAGACGGTCCCCGGCCCCTTCGCGACATGGGAGGATGCGCTGTCCCTTAGAGTGTGTTTCTAAAATCCTGAACATGCATTTTCGGCGTCTAAGGCTGCATTTCTGTGTTGCTTTTCCTCGACTTGCAATCAGTAAGCCTTCGGAAAATCGCCTTGAAATGCAGCCTGATACGCTCGAAACTGCACATCCCGGACTTTAGAAACACACTCTGGTTTTGAGACAGCCCATTTATTTCAACCTGCTCTTGTAATCCTTGCGCAGTATCGCGTACAGCTCCACGTCCACGTAGCGGCCCTTGTTGTACAGCCGCTGGCGCAGCGTGCCCTCCCGCACCATGCCGCACTTGCGCATCACTGCGCCGCTGGCGGGGTTGGTGGTCTCGTGCTGGGCCTCGATGCGGTTCAGGTTCAGGCTGCCGAAGCCGTGGGCGATCACCGCCTTCAGCGCTTCGGTCATAATGCCCTTGTTCCAGAAGCTGCGAGACAGGGAATAGCCCACCTCGGCGGCGGCGTTGTCCGACTGGATCCACATGTAGCCGATGGTGCCGATGATCTCGCCGGTCTCCAGCCACTCGATGCCCCAGCTGGCGGGCTCGTGGTTGCGATAGCGCCGGATCATGTAGCGCAGGTAGCTGCGGCTTTCGCCGATGGATCGGTGGGCGTCCCAGAGCACGTGCCGCGCCACCTCCGCGTCCTTGCTGTAGCGATAGATGTCGTTCGCGTCCCGCATCTGCAGCTTGCGCAGCCGCAGCCGGGGCGTGGTCAGATCCGGCATGTAGGTATAGCTGTCGGTGTAGATCATGGCTATCCGTTCACGACCTTTTCCGCCAGCAGCACGGCGCAGATGGTCTTGGCGTCGGTCACTTCGCCCCGGGCGATCATGGCCGACAGCTCGCCCAGAGGCACCTTCACCACGTTCAAAAACTCGTCGTCATCCGGGTGGCTTTCCCCGGCGGACAGGTTCCGCGCCAGGTAGAGGCTGATGCACTCGTCGCTGAAGCCGGGGGTGGTCACGATGTCGGAAAGGTGCGTCCACTCCCCGGCGGTCAGGCCGGTCTCCTCCTGAAGCTCCCGCTTCGCGGCCTCCAGGCGATCTTCGCCCTTGTAATCCAGCTTGCCGGCGGGCACCTCCAGCAGCACCCGGTCGATGGGGGCGCGAAACTGCTTCACCAGCCACACGTTGCCCTCGCTGTCCAGGGGCACCACGGCGGAAGCGCCCACGTGGCGGGCAACTTCCCGGGCGGCCAGCTTGCCGTTGGGCAGGCGGTTGTTGATGTGGTCGATGTGCAGGATCAGTCCGTCGAAAACCCGCTTGGAATCCACGGTGGTTTCCAGGATGCCGGCGTCGTCAAAATGTGCCATAGGAATCGTCCTCCTGATATGAATAGGAGAGTATTCGACTGATGGACTGTAAATTCCTGCTTTGTCACACCTTGTTTTTTGCGGCGTTCCATAGTATAATAAAGATACCACCTGATATGAGAAGGAGTGGAGTAACATGATTAAAGTAATCCTTGGCGGCAAGGGCAGCGGCAAGACCAAGCGGCTGATCGACATCACCAACGACGCCCTCAAGAGCGAGCATGGCAATATCATCTTCATCGACGATGACAAGCGCTACATGTACGACCTGCGCCACGAAATCCGCTTTGTGGATGCCAGCGAGTATCCCGCGGCCTACAAGTGCACCGCCCATGAGTTCCTGGCCTTCGTCTGCGGCATGCTTTCCGCCGATTTTGACCTGTCCCTGATCGCTGTGGACGCCTTTAAGAAGCTGGTCAAGACCCCGCTGGACGCCATTGAAATGGAACAGTTCTTCGAGAAGCTGGAGCGGGTGTCCGACGCCCACAACTGCAGCTTCGTGCTGTCCATCAGCGCGCCCGAGGAAGAGGTGCCGGAGTACATCCGGAAGTATACGGTTTGAACAGGCGCAGGCAGGCGCCCGCCTGGACGCGCTTGGCTGTAGCGGCGGTAGCCCTGCTGGCGGCGGCGCTGACGGTGGTGCTGGCGGTCCAGCTGTTCAGCGGTTCGCTGAAGCTGTTGCGTGGGGGCGGCCCCACCGAGCGCGACCCGCAGTTCGCCGAGGAACCCACCCGAGAGACACGCCCGCCGGAGCTGGACGAAAACGGCCAGCCGGTGAGTATTGAGGAAGATCCCTCGCTGGGCTGGGTCTACGAGGCGGAAACCCCCGTGGAAAAGACCGCCGAGGAGCTGTCCCGGGAGGCGGCTGCGGGTACGGATCCCTGACCGTCTCCGGCAATTTTGTCTTCCTTTATTCTGACCTTGGCGTGAAAACTGAATTCGGATTATCAAACACCCCCGTTTCGCATACTATTCGTGTGAAACGGGGGTGTTGTCATGGGAAATAACGGCGAGCGACAGGCGGCAATGGCGGCGATCGGGGCCGCGGCGGCCACGGGGTACGCCTCCGGGCGGGCGCTGGTGATCTTCTTCATGCAGCTGGGCTGGGCCGCCTGGCCTGGCGTCGCGCTGGCCTCGGCGCTCTTTGGGTTGATGCTGGGCCTGTGTGCGCGGCTCTCGATCCGAGCGGGCGCAAACGGCTTCGGAGCGCTCTGCTGTCGGACGCTGGGACGGGGCAAGGGGCGGATCGTGGGGCTGTTTCACGGCCTGCTGCTGGGCATGGCGGCGGCGGTGGCGATATTGAACGCGGGGGAGGTCGGAGCCCTGACGCTGCCGCTGAAGCACGGTTTTCTGTGGGGCATGGCCGCCGCGCTGGCGCTGGCGGCACTGTTGAACCTGCGCGGAGGCCGGGGGATGGCCCCGGCGGGCACGACGCTGTTTGGAATTGCCCTGCTGTTTTACCTTGGCCTTGCCCTGGACCCCAGGCCGCCTCGGCTTTATCTGACGGGCGAGGCGGTGCTGACCCTGGCGGGCAGCCTGCCGGCGATGCTCGCCCTGGCGCTGAGCCACGCCGCGCTGAACGCCTGCGTAGCAGCGGACGCCGTGTGCGAGCGCGTGGATTCCAGCGTCAATTCCCGACGCCTGGCCCTGTTCTGCGCCTTGGGAATGGCCCTGCCGGTGGCGGCAGGTTGCGCGGCGCTGACGCGGGGCGGCCCGCTTATGCTGGCCCACGCGCTGCCCATGGTGCCGCTGGCGGCCCGCTGGGGGCTGTTCGGCTTTTGGCTGTGCGCCGGCTTTGGCTTCTTTTGCAATGCCTGCACCCTTGCCGCCGCACTGGGAGGTTTGCGGGGCTGGTTATCAATCCGAAAAGGATGTTAAATGTTGAAAACCGACGGCGAAAACCGTTGACGCACAGGGGAAAATTGGGTATAATACATCTTGTGTCAATACGCTCACTAGCCCCGGGCAATGGCATGATTGCGAAGGTACTGACCACACCTGGCGCAAAAGCATTGATTCAATGAAGAGCGGATCGGGAGGCAAAGTGCCCGTGGTTCGCGGCCGGAACCGTTCCGGCGATCGAAATTGGAGGGAAATTACACGTGAGTACTTATATGGCGAATCCCCAGAACGTCGAGCGTAAGTGGTACGTCATCGACGGCGAGGGCATGGTGTTCGGCCGCCTGGCTTCCCAGGTCGCTTCCATGCTGCGCGGCAAGCACAAGCCCACCTTCACGCCCCACTGTGATTGTGGCGACTATATCATCGTCGTGAACGCCGATAAGCTGGTGCTGACCGGCAAGAAGCTGGACAACAAGGTTTATCGCTATCATACCGGCTATCCGGGCGGCCTGAAGGAGATCCCCTACCGCAAGTTGATGGCCAACAAGAGCGAGTTCGCCTTCCGTGAGGCGGTTCGCCGCATGCTGCCCAAGGGCCCCCTGGGCTACGCGATGGCCAAAAAGCTGTTCGTGTACGCTGGCCCCGAGCACAACCAGCAGGCTCAGAAGCCCGAAGCGCTGAAGCTGTAATAGGGAGGAGGACGAAGAAATGAGTAATGTTAGTTTCCATGCCGTTGGCAGAAGGAAAAAGGCGATCGCCCGCGTTCGTCTGATCCCCGGTGAGGGCAACATCACCATCAACAAGCGCAACCTGGAGGAGTACTTCGGTTACGAAACCCTTAAGACCGTCGTGCGTCAGCCCCTGGTGCTGACCGAGACCCTCGGCAAGTGGGACGTCGTCGTCAACTGCAAGGGCGGCGGCTTTACCGGCCAGGCCGGCGCGATCCGTCACGGCATCGCCCGCGCGCTGGTGAAGGCGGACGCCGATCTGAAGCCCGCCATCAAGAAGGCCGGCTATCTGACCCGCGACCCGCGCATGAAGGAGCGCAAGAAGTACGGCCTGAAGGCCGCCCGTCGCGCGCCCCAGTTCTCCAAGCGCTAATTGCGACAATCAACCCCGATGCCACGCGGCACCGGGGTTTTTTATTGGGATCGACGGACAGGCCGTCGTGCTGTGGGCGTCGCGGGGCCCGACGAAATAATCGACAGGAGGGCGTAAATGGAAAAGCTGGACATTGCAAATAAGGCGGTGGAGCTGTTCCTATCGGCCGTGCCGGGCGCGCCGCTGATCGTGGTCAACGGCGAGGATGGCGAGGGACAGGCGCTGTTTGAGGCGGTGAAGGCCGTCACGAGCGCGGATTTCTCACTGGCCGCCATCGGCGGCCTGGACTGGGACGACGATCTGACACCCTGGCCCGCGCCGGGGGTGTTCAGGGGCCAGGATTTTACCGGGCACGCCGGCGCGTGGTTGAAGGTGCTGACCGAGGAGGTGTTGCAGGCGGTGCTCGGGAAGCTGCCGGAGCCACCGCGATGGACCGGCCTGGCCGGATACTCACTGGCGGGGCTGTTTGCGGCTTGGGCGGCGCATCAAACGGATGCCTTTGGCCGCTTCGCCAGCGTCTCCGGCTCGATATGGTATCCGGGCTTTATCGAATATGCATCCCGCAACGCCCCTGTGCGCGCCCCGGAGCGGGTCTATCTTTCGGTGGGGGACAAGGAGGCCAAGGCCCGAAATCCCGTTATGCGCACCGTGGAGGACGCCACGCGGCGGCTGATGGCGATGTATCAGGATATGGGCGTTTCCACCCGGCTCGAGCTGAACCCCGGCGGACACTTCAACGATCCGCTGGGAAGAATGGCGAAGGGCATCGGGTGGCTGCTGGAATAGAGCCAACAAAACGGCTCCGCAAGCGTGGCTTGCGGAGCCGTTTGTATCGGGCTATTTCAGTATATCCCCGTAGATCTCCCGGAACCGGGAGGGCGTGCAGTTCTTGGCGTCGCGGAACACCCGGTTGAAGGTGGCCACGCTGCCGAAGCCGGCGCTCATGGCGATCTCCTGAATGGGCTGGCGGGAGTGGATCAGCAGCTCCTCAGCCATGCTGATGCGCTTGTGGCGCAGGTATTCCGAGAAGGAGAGGCCCAGCTGCTGCTTGAACACCCGGGAGAAGTAGCATTTGGAGAACCCGGTGAAATTGCTCACGTCGGTCAACGTGATGTCCCGCATGTAGTTCTGGTCGATGTACAGCCGCGCGCTGTCCACGATCTCCGGGTCGATGCGCTGGCTCTTCTCGTCGTAGCGGTTCATCTCGCGGGTCATGTTGAACTGCCCCAGCCGCGCGTACATCTGCAGAAGGCTGGCATAGCACAGCGAGTTCCACAGGAATTCCCGCCGCTCATAGCAGTTGACCACCTGCATCAGCAAGTTCCGGATGCTCTCCTGGGATTCCGATTGGCCGGTCAGGTAGATGGGCATCTTCAAAAGGCCCTCGATCAGCTGCATGTCCCGCATGCCGAAGATGTGGTCCGGTTCGAACAGCAGCAGGTAGCGGGAGCTGCCCTCGTGCATGAACAGGCTGTGCACCGTGTTGGGCGGAATGATCAGCACTTCGTTGGACTGCACGCGATAGGTGCTGTCCGACACGGTATAGATCACCTCGCCGGTGATGGGCAGTATGATCTCCACCGCCGAATGGAAGTGGGTCTCATAGTGCGATGGGGTTTCGGAGTACCAGACGCGGAGGGAGGAATGTTCGATGTAGGTGACGTATTCCTGGTTGCCCTTGAGGATTCTGAATCCGTCCGGGAAACGGCTCCGCGACATGGCCTCGGCAGGCGCCTTGTTTTGCATATTCGCACCTCCGGGATGGGGGTTCGGTTAGAGATAAGGCGGGGGAAGGAAACCCCCGCCCGCGACAGTTGGGAATCAACCCTTCACGCTGCCCAGCACCATGCCGGTGACAAAGTACTTCTGCAGGAAGGGATAGACGACCAGGATCGGCACCGTGCTGATGACCGTGATGGCGCAGCGGATGGTGACCGGCGTGGTCTTGGCGCTGGCAGAGTTTGCCAGGGCGTCCACGGAGGATTTGGCCGCGTTGGCGCTGGCCTGGGTGGTGGCCAGCTTCATCTTCAGCAGGTACTGCAGGGAATGCAGCTGGGTCTTGCTGGCGTTGTACAGGTGGGTGTCGAACCAGCTGTTCCAGCTGCCCACGGCCACAAACAGGGCGACCGTCGCCAGAACCGGCTTGCACAGCGGGAAGATGATCTGCCAGAAGATGCGGATGTCGCCCGCGCCATCGATGCGCGCGGATTCCACCAGCGCCTCGGGCAGGCCCGCGATGTAGGTGCGCAGCACGATCATGTTGAAGCAGGAGAACATCGTGGGGATGATGTACACCCAGTAGCTCTTGTTCAGGTGCAGCACCTTGGTGATCAGCAGGTAGTTGGGGATCAGGCCGGCATTGATGTACATGGTCAGCACCAGCATCGTGGTGATGAGCTTGCGCAGCACGTATTCCTTGCGGGTCAGCGTGTAGGCCAGCATGCTCGTCCAGAACAGGTTGAGGATGGTGATGATCACCGTCTTGCTGGCGGAGATCCATGCCGCCTGGTAAACGGCGGGGTCGGACAGTATGGACTGATAGCTCTTGGTGCTGAACACCCGGGGCCACAGGCCGATGCCGGCTTTCAGGGCGTCAGTGCCGTCGTTGAAGGAGATGGCCACGGTGTTGATGACGGGGTACAGCGTCACGAACATCAACACGATCAGTATGATGGCGTTGACGATCGGGAAGACGACGTCATAGTGTTTGCGAACCTTTATGTTTTGATAATTGGTGGTAGTCATTTCAGTCGCCCTCCTTTCTTAAACCAGCGTCTCTTCGCCGAGCTTTTTGGAGATGAAGTTGGCCCCGACGAGCAGTATGATGGCGACCACGCTCTTGAAGATACCGGCGGCGGTGGCCACGCCGAAGTCCATATTCTGGGTGCCA
>Ga0310691_10005488_pt1 | contig 13862 bp, 18 predicted proteins | sample 176DNAGHGlowgp2_FD_203887 | JGI IMG/M metagenome (GOLD analysis project Ga0310691, IMG submission 203887) | Sheep rumen microbial communities from Palmerston North, Manawatu-Wanganui, New Zealand - 1766 DNA GHGlow gp2 (v2) (version 2) | ecosystem: Host-associated > Mammals > Digestive system >... | reverse complement strand
TCCTCGGTCGGCTCCATCGAAGCGGGCGGCACGGAGGTCTTGGATATCGTGCAGCTTGAGAAGTACGTCGGTATCCAGAGCGGAATCCTCAATACGGAGACCCTTGGCGCAGAGCAGCTGCGAGATCTTGGCACATATCTCCTTGACTACAACACCCCGGAGAAAACCGTCTCGATTCTGGCGTGGGCGGCAGGCTGCTTTCTGAAACCCTATCTCAGGATGGCAGGCATCAAGTTCCCGCATCTGTTCCTGATCGGTGAGGCAGGCAGCGGCAAGAGCACGACCTTGGAAAAAGTGGTGCTGCCGATCTTCTCTACGAGCAGAGTGACCGCGGCAACCCAGGTGACGCAGTTTACGCTGATGAAGGAGAGCGCTTCCTCCAATCTGGTGCCGATGGCGCTGGACGAGTTCAAGCCGTCCAAGATCGACCGGCTGAAGATCAACGCCCTCTATAACCATTTCCGCGACAGCTATGACGGCCATGACGGCGTGCGCGGCCGGGCCGATCAGACCATGATCGTTTATCACCTGCTGGCCCCGCTGGTTACGGCAGGGGAGGAGTCGCCGGACGAGGCGGCAATACGTGAACGCAGCGTGGAGCTCCTATTTTCGAAGAAGGACCTGAAGAAGCCCGATCAGGCCGCCTGCTTCCGGCGGATCGAAGCAAACGAAAAGACGCTGCATGACCTGGGCCGGACACTGCTGGATACCGCGCTGCGCATGCAGCCGAAGGAAGCGGAGTCCTGGTATAAGGATGGACTCGGCGTCTTTACGAAGGAGATGCCCAGCAGGGTGATCAGCAACCTGGCCTGCTGCCATGCAGGGCTGAAGCTGGTCGAAGCTATGTGTACGCGGGCAGGGCTGTCATGGTCCGACGTGTTCCCTTACAGCTTTGACGCCTGCATCCGCTATCTGGAGTACGGCGCGAAGGAATATCTTCTGGACGGCGGCATCAACAACACAAGTGTCGTGGAGCAGACCTTTGAGATCATGAGCCGCATGGGCCTGGACCCGAAGGTGGACTACTGCCTGAGTGACGATCGCACGCAGCTTTTTATCCGGCTGTCCTCGGTCTATGACAAGTACACGAAGTACCGGAAAGACTATGCGATCGTCGGGGAAGTGCTGACCTACGCCCAATTCAAGAAGCAGCTCAGCCACTCGGATATCTTCATTCAGGCCAACGTGCAGAAGAAGCTGAACGGCGTCAACGCCAAGTTCTGGGTGATCAACTACGGCCTGCTGATGGAGCGCTGCGACGTCACGGGTTTTGATATCGACGATGCCGTTCCGCTGTTATGACAAACACAACGGGTAGGGTAACCTTTTTAAGAAGGTAACCGCAGAAACCTCTATTTTAGAGCTTTCACGCGAGAGCAAAATTTTTTCATTCGCGTGCGTGCGCGTGTGCGCGTGAATATATATGAACCTCTATTTTTGGAGGTTACGCGGTTACTGGTTACCCTCTGTGGAAGAAAGGCGGCATGAAAATGCTGGAGAAAGACATTGTTGCAAAGATCAGGAATTACCTGAAAACTGTGCCCAACTGCTTCTTCTGGAAAGAGCACGGCGGGCAATACGGGACCGCAGGCATCCCAGATCTCATCGCCTGCATAGAAGGTCACTTCTTCGGTTTCGAAGTGAAGACCGATAAAGGAAAGCCGACAGCCCTTCAGACTGTGACGATCCGGAAAATCCTCGCTGCTGGCGGGACCGCGGCAGTAGTCCGCTCCGTCGAGGAGGTGCGTGCCCTGATTGAGGGTACCCTGCAAAGATAACGAAGAATACAACGAGTCCAGGACTCTAAGACATAAAGATTCGAAGCGGGAAAAGAAATACCTGTGAAAGTGAGGTCCAGGGTATGACCCGTGAGACGAACATCCCGCCTGAACAGATGCTTGCCAACGCTATCATCATACAGGCGGCGGACGATTACAGAACAGCGCTGCGGCGGCTCAAGCTGAACCGCATGAACCGGGAGTATCTGCGGATGAAGGAAGAATGCGAGAGATTCTTCCAATCCCAATGGTTCGAGCAGCTTACCAATGTTGATGGGAAAACGATCATGATGCGAATCCAGAAGGAGGAAATGGGAATATGACAGCAAGGGAGTATTTGAGTCAGGCTTATCGGCTGGATCAGAGGATCAACAGCAAAATAGAACAGCTTTCCACCCTGAACGATCTGGCCACCAAGGCCACGTCGGTGATGTCCGGCATGCCGCACAACCCGAATAAGGGCACGTCGTCCTTTGAGAGTATTATTGTAAAGATCGTGGATCTGCAGAACGAGATCAACAGCGATATCGACTCGCTGGTGGACCTGAAGGCGGAGATCACGGCTAGGATCAATGCGGTGGAGAACACTGACTATCGCCTGATTCTGGAGCGCCGGTACCTCTGCTGGGCAACATGGCCGGAGATCGCTGTGGAACTGAATGTGTCAAACCGCCGACTTTACTACCTGCATGATCTCGCACTGGATGAAGTCCAGAAAAAATTGTAAATAATATTTTATGGATATCCATTATATCTTGACAAAAGGGGCGAAAGGTGTTATCCTCAAGATGCCAAATTAATGGATATCCAATTAATTCAGCGAGGTGTGCAAGATGAGGGGACGCCCGAAACTTGAAGACAGTCGTGACAATCAGTATCGCGTTCGTCTGAATGACGAAGAAAACAGAATGTTGACCTACGCCAGCCAAAAAACCGGTAAGGCTAAATCCGAGATTTTCAGACTTGCGCTGGTCGATTACTACAACAAGGTCTGTCTTACAGAACTGAACTTGGAAAACGCGGAGGAAGATGCCTGGGATCTCGGCACCATCAGTCTGAAGCGCGTTATCAAGTGCCCGTTCTGTGGAAGCCAGATTCGTGTCGATCTTGAGGATGAGTGCCGGACGACAAGCGAAGAGCGCGATATGGGGACCGAGACCCTTTACGAATTTGACTTCGAAGGGGAGTGCCCTTCCTGCGAGAAGACGTACCGTGTGACAGGTTACGTGTCTGAATATCCTCAAGGTGCGCTTAATTTTGAAAAAATTAATATCAAACAGGCCGAGCCGCTTGCAGACATACCCGGTTCAAATCTGATGGAAGGTTTAATTTTTGCGAGTGTTGCCGGAGCGGCGAAAATGCTGGCGAAAGGCCAGCGACGGAAAAGAAAAGGAGAAAAAGATTATGAATAACGATAGTTTTGATAGGTTTCTGGACGTTGCTCTTGACCTTGTGGGCAATTCATGGCGCGATGCGAAGCGCGAGTTTGTCTGCGGCATCGAGTACAATGCCCGTAGTGTAGAGCGCAATGACAATCTTTCTCGTGCGGCGCTTGCTATGTTGGACGGTGGACTTAGCGCGGAGCAGACAACTGCGATGTTGCAAAAGCACTGGGACCTGCGGCGAAGTGAAGCGATCCCATTTGTCGCTTCTGCACAGCGGCAGATCGGATCTCGTCAATGAGCATGACTTAAAAACAAGATATTTGTAGTAAAGTTCACTATATTTCACCATGGAATTGTGATAATATTATACTGCGAAAAACGAAACGCCTCACGGGGAGCAATCCCTGTGGGGCATTTTTCATGAGGAGCGATATGCATGAGAATTCTTACCTGTGAGCAGGTGTCGGACGGACACCCGGATAAAATCTGTGATCAGATCAGCGATGCCGTCGTCACCGACTGCCTGCAGCATGATCCTGATTCCCGCGTTGCTGTGGAGTGCCTTCTGAAGGATAATCACCTGATTATTGCCGGGGAGCTTACCAGCCAGCACGAGCCGGATTACAAGGTACTGGTCGATCAGGTCTTTGACAGGATCGGCAGGGAACGCCTTGGCTACCCGCCTGACATGGATATTCAGGTGCTGGTGAAGAAACAGTCCCCGGATATCGCTATGGGTGTTGATACCGGCGGAGCAGGTGACCAAGGCGTCATGTTTGGCTACGCCAGTCTGGAAACGCCGGAGATGCTGCCGATTCCATTCGCGGTGGCGACCCGATTCCTGCAGAAGCTGAGAAAGCTCCCATATACGATCTTCAAAGCAGACGCCAAGAGCCAGGTATCCTTCAATTATGACACCGGCGAGATTACAACCTTCCTGTGCAGCGTTCAACACAATCCGGATCTAGAGATTGCAGAATTCCGGCCAGTTATCGAAGAGCTAATGGTCGAGACCGCGGACGAGTACATGCTCGGCGGCAATTTCCTGAAGCTGGTCAATCCGACCGGCAGATTCGTTATCGGCGGCAGCTTTGCTGACTGCGGTGTCACCGGCAGGAAGATCTGCTGTGATTCTTATGGATCCCTCGCCCATGTTGGCGGAGGTGCCTTCTCCGGCAAGGACCCGAGCAAGGTCGACCGCAGCGCTGCCTATATGCTGCGCCAGATCGCGCGGCACCTAGTGCATGCGGGTTTCGCCGAGAAGGTGGAACTGCATGCCGCGTATGCAATCGGAATTCCGGAGCCAGTTTCCATCCATGTAGATTGCTTTGGCACAAACCGGAAAACCGAGGAGTTTATCGAGAACTGCGTCCGCAACGGTTATGATCTCACCCCGCGTGGCATCAGCAAGTACCTGGGCCTCAATCGGGTGGACTACAACAAGGTCTCCAGCTACGGACACTTCGGTAAGCAGGGCCTTCCCTGGGAGATGTGACGTATGCCGCGCCGACCAGATACACCCTGCAAACATCCCGGCTGCCCGCGTTTGGTACCGTACGGCCAGAAGTACTGTGAAGAGCACGCGCCAATCCACAGCGGTGACCGCCCAAGCGCAGCTAACCGAGGGTACGGCGCAGCATGGCGCAGAGCCCGTAAACAGTACCTCGAAGGTCACCCGCTCTGTGTGGAGTGTATGAAGGAAGGGAAGTACGTGCAGGCTACCGATGTTGACCACGTCGTACCGCACCGCGGCGACCCTGTTCTGTTCTGGGACAGGGGTAACTGGCAGGCCCTCTGCCATAGCCATCACAGCATCAAAACAGGTACTCGGGACATGCACCCGGAGTACCATTTTTAATGTCAAAGCGTGTCAGATTTACCCCACCCGGGGCGGGTCAAAACCTCTAAAGCCCTTGGCCCAAGGGACCGGCGCCCCCTCTCGCGTTGATTTTCGCGAAATTGTAAAGGGGTATTACTTGACACTGGCGCGAAATGCCAATAGCCCGCGGGCTGTTCAGCAAGCGCTGCCGTATTTGGCTTACCCTGCTTTCGCGCAATTATTAAGGGCTGAAAGGAGAAATCGTGGTAACTGTGCTGCAAGAAGAGCAGATCCGGCAGCTCCGGTCTCAAGGGATCGGCTATCGGCAGATAGCAAAGCAGCTCGACCTGAGCCGTGACGATGTCCGGAACTACTGTAAGAAGTATAATCTGAACGGATATAAGGATGCTGTCGCGGCCAATATGCAGATGATGCAGGAGAACGGCTGTATGTGCAGGTACTGCGGCTCTTTTCTGAAACAGCCGAAAACCGGCCGGAAGCGGCACTTCTGCAATGACACCTGCCGCCGAAAATGGTGGAATGATAATCGAGATAAGATCCGGCAGAGCGCCGGGTCCATCTATGGCTTCACCTGCAAACGCTGCGGGAAACACTTTACTGCCTACGGGAATCCCCATAGGCAGTATTGCAGTCATGAGTGTTATATCAGTGATCGATTTTGGGAAGGGGAGCAGCCTGTGAAGGCAATGGAGATCGATTTATCAAAGGCACCGACAGTTGTGCTCCTCAATTCCTAGGCAGACAAACTGGAATTTAACGAGCGGACAGCTTCAAGAATTTTGCTTCGTTCATCTGTTCGTTTGTCAGGTATTCTCCGTTGTAAAACAACGCGTAGGTTGTGATCGGTGTAGGCGCATTCTGCGCATCTTCTTTGCTCTCTATATGGATCGCCTTGAAAGCAATACCATATTCTTTTGCGGTTCGTTCAACAACGGGTACGTATTTTGCGTTGAACGGGCATTGACTCGTATAGAAAAGAAGGTAGCCGGATTGATTAACGTGAGGATGCCTTGCGCATTCTTTGAATTTAGGAATTTTTTCATTGGGCGTGAAAGGCAAATACCAGAGCTGTATCCCATTATCCGCTTCGTCACATACCGAAAAACCCTTATGCGTTAAATACTTTGGATCGGCGAGAAACGGCTTTTTCTTTGCAGAGCTCAGAATGCAAAGCCCTTTTTTGCCTTTTTCTTTGCTGTCCTCGATACAGGCAATTAAAAGATCGTTTGAATATCCGTGTCCTTTGAACGAGCCGGATACCCACAGACAATCGATATACATATACCCATCTGCATCTATCGGATTCCATGCATTCTCTGCAGGAATGTACTCTATAAAGCACTTGCCTCGTTCCTCGCTTTTCAGAAACACAAGCCCCTCGTCGAACCGATCTGCAAGCCATGCTTTTTTGGATGAAACCTGTACATCTTTATTGTTGGAGATGGCGCAGCAAATATGTTCTTTTTCCAAATTATCGTTTGTAACTCTGATATACTCCATATTTCTTTCCTCACAAATTCCGATTTGTCGTGATGATTATACCATAAAACCCTATCGTGCACAATAAGGCGACTCTAACAAGGGCCGCTATTTTTATACCCAAAGGAGTACATCCATGGACCTAAGAAAAATCAAGATCGCGGATCTGGTGCCTGCTTCGTACAACCCGAGGAAGGCCCTGAAACCCGGCGATAAAGAATATGAAAAGATCAAACGCAGCATTGAAGAATTCGGGTACTGTGAGCCGGTCATCGTAAACAGCGATATGACTATTATCGGCGGCCACCAGCGGGTGACCGTGCTGAAGGACCTGGGCTACAGCGAGATCGACTGCATCGTGATCGATATTGATAAAACCAAGGAACGCGCCCTGAACATTGCGCTGAACAAGATCACCGGCGAATGGAACAAGGAGCTCCTGGCCGACTTGATTGCAGAGCTGCAGGATTCGGATTTCGATGTGACCTTCACCGGCTTTGATCCTCCGGAGATCGAGCAGCTCATGAATTCCGTTCACGACAAAGAGATCGTGGAGGATGAGTTCGATATCGAAGCCCAGCTCCAGCAGCCGACCGTCACCCAGGAAGGGGACCTGTGGCTGCTCGGTGAGCACCGGCTCGTCTGCGGCGACAGCACGCTGCCGGAGACCTACGATCTGCTTATGGCCGGGAGAAAGGCCAATCTGGTGGTGACCGATCCGCCTTACAATGTGGATTATGAAGGTTCTGCCGGGAAGATCAAAAATGATAAAATGGCGGAGGAGCAGTTTGAAAAGTTTCTCTTTGCGGCATATGTCAATATGGAGCAGAATATGATGGACGACGCGTCCATTTATGTTTTTCACTCAGACTCGCATGGGCTGGCCTTTCGGAGAGCATTCGAAGAGGCTGGCTTTTATCTTTCAGGCTGTTGCATTTGGAAAAAGAACAGTCTGGTCCTGGGCCGGAGCCCGTACCAATGGTTGCACGAGCCTGTGCTCTTTGGCTGGAAGAAGGGCGGAAGGCATCAGTGGTATGCGGACCGCAAGCAGACCACTGTGTGGGAATATGATAAACCCAAGAAGAACGATCTGCATCCCACGATGAAGCCGGTAAACCTGATCGCCTATCCGATAAAGAACAGCTCCATGAGCAACTGCATTGTGCTGGACCCCTTTGGAGGCTCCGGCAGCACCCTCATCGCGGCGGACCAGCTGAAGCGTATCTGCTATACGGTTGAGCTGGACCCGAAGTATGCTGATGTGATTGTCAATCGGTATCTGGCCCAGGTCGGCAGCGATGAGAAGATCTTCTTGGTCCGGGATGGACAGAAGATTTCATATGCAGAAGCAGTCAAAAACGCGGCATAAACTGCTGTATTATGAACAATAATAGCTGTGATTCTTTGTCTACATTATGCCTCCGAATTAACTTGCTATATAGGCAGAGTAGAGCGAATATGAACATGCCGAAGGGGAGAACCCCGCGGACATTTACATTTTAGGAGGCACCCCATGAACATCAATTTCAACGTCACCGGAAGCGAACGCAAGAGACTCGTCAGCATCATCACCCACGCCACCGGCGAGAAAGGCACCTACGAAGGAGTCCCGACTATGGCCTACCGCATCGGCGGCTTCACGGTGGATAAGACCGGCGGCCTGAGCTGGGACGACACGGTCGAGAACGGCACCCTCCTCAAGGTCTACGAAGAGATCAAGGCGGCGGGTTTTAAGCCGGAAGAAGAACCGGATCTCCGGAACACCCCGGAAGCCACCCCGGCCGCCGAGGAGAGCACCGAGAGCGCTGAGGAGGAAGGGTTGGAGATCAGCCTCCCGCTGGACGGCTTCGATCAGGACAGCCTGGACCGGCTGCGGAAGCTGGTGGACAGCAAGGCACGCCTGACGCAGAAAGCGCTGGCAGCGGACCGCCTCAACATTGAGGTGAAGGACGACCGGGTTTGCTTCCCTTGGTGGGACACCCTGCCGGAGCCGGAAGAGATACAGGCTTACATGGCCTTTATCGCAGCGCTTTGCGCGATGGCGAAGCAGGCCAAGCGGGTTACCAGCTATGAGAAGGAAGTCGAAAGCGAGAAGTTTTCCTTCCGCGTCTGGCTCCTCCGCATGGGCTTTAAGGGCAACGAAAGCAAGGCCCAGCGTGCGATCCTCCTGAAGCGACTCTCCGGTAACGCGGCCTTCCCGAACAAAGCCGCGGCAGACGCCTTCAGCGCGGCGCAGAAGGCAAAGCGCGACGCGGCCAAGGCTGCGGCGGTCGCCGAGGAGGAAAAAGCGTGAAAGGGATCTCAAGGTCAGAACTGGAACGCCTCCGGCAAGCCTATCCCAAAGGGACCCGCGTGGAGCTGATCCGCATGGACGATGAGCAGGCTCCGCCGCCCGGTACCCACGGGACCGTCCTCGGAGTGGACGATATCGGCAGCCTGATGATGGCTTGGGATAACGGGTCCGGCTTGAATGTGATCTGGCGGGTGGACGCGGTCCGGAAACTGTAAAACAGAATCACAAAGTACCAGAGGGCCTGAAGGCTCTCTTGGTCGTACATTCTGGACAATTTCCAGCGAAGATCTTTGTACATATTATGCCTCAGAATTGACTTGATAATATCCCGGTTTAGAGGGATATATAGGTCACCAAAACAAAGGAGGCAAACGCCATGACAATCAACGACGCGATGAGAACCTACAGACTTCCGAACCCCACCACCCCGGAGGATCTGGAGTGCCGGTGGAGCAAGGTCCTGAACTTTGGTGACAAGGTGCTCCTGGCCGGGTATTACTACAACGGGAAGAACAAGCCCTGCTACTTCGGCGCGGTTTACGAGCACCTGGACGACGACCTTTCCTGCGAAGGCACGATCGGGCTGAGATCCGCCAGCGAGGTTGCCTTTGAAGACGACGGATACGCGATGGCTTGGGCGATGGCCCACACGGAGGATTGAGCATGAACCAGATTGAAGAGCGGGTTTACACCCTGACGGACGATGTGCTTTCCACCGCAGCGGACATTTACGATGCCCTTGAGCAGATCCGGTACGATCCGGTCGGAGCAACGCCGGACGATGTGGAGGCCATGAAGGAGGTCCGGGGACTGCTGCGGCAGGCGCTGGAACGGGCCAACAAGGTCAAGGCGAACGTCGGCCGGGGCTGATTCAACAGAACACCGAGGGAATGCAGCCGGGAGGCTGTGTTCCTCGTTATGACGCAGGCATGGGGCCTGCTTTTTCTTGTCTATTTGTACCAGCTTCCCGTGCCTATATTTATGCAGATTATGGTGTCGATATAACTTGCTATTATGGCCTTTCAGAGTGATATATGTACATGCCGAAAGGCAAACTACACTTTTTCAGGAGGCCATCACCATGATGAACACCACCAACACCTACTTCGATAACCTTTACCGGATCGGCTGCGAGTACGAAGCAGCCAGAGCTGAGCGTCAGGCCCGCAAAAAGCAGATTATCGACACCCTTGGCTGGGACAGCGAAGAGCTCAAAGCTTGGTACGAAGAGGACGCCGCTGCGAAGTTCCCCTTCAGCCAGGGCATCAGCAAGGCGTTCCGGGCATGGAAATCCAGCCTGAGCCGCAGCGAGGATGAGATCGAGATGGACGACTTCCTTTGGGAAGGCGAGGTCCACGACTTTGTCGAAGCCCTGCGGGAAGCGGGTTTTACCAGCTTTGTTTACACAAACCAGAGCACCGCGGTGATGGAGAACCTTCACCAGCTTGCCGCGGAAGGCTGCAGGCTGGAAGGGCTTTGCACCATTACCCGGCAGGAAAACCGCTGGGGCGAGGAAGAGCCCTACGAAGTGCAGGGCATCCGCTTCAGCCTCTAAGCCGGGCATGACCGGCAGGCTCCGAAAGGGGCCTTTCTCTTGTGTATTCTAAACAGCTTCTCCCTGAACATTTTGTACATATTATTCCTGTAAAAATAGCAGAAATGACTTGCTATTTATCACTTTTAGAGGGATATATAGGACAACAAAACGAAGGGAGAACACCACCATGAAGAACATTTACAGACTCAGAAACGTCCTCAACCTGATCGACTACAACACCGCGATCACCCGCGAAGACTTCGAAGCACACTTCACCAAGACCCGCGAAAAGGTACGCTTCACCTTCAACGGCTGGGACGGCAAGAGCTACGACGGGGAGAGCAGGAACGCCAGCGTTTACCGCACGGACTTCGCAGGCTACGAAGATGCCCGGTTCATCAAGGTCGGAAACCACCTTTGCTACATCGACGAAGATCACCTGGTCATTGAGAAGGCCACCGGCGAGAGCCACCCGGAAGCCGAATGGCTGGTCGAGGTCAAGCGCGGATAAGAAAAAGGATACAACCGGGGAGACGGCCAGCAGGCCGTGTTCCTCGTTATACAGATAGATTTGTGAGCAGCCGGTGGGCTGCATTTTTTTGTGCTCAGACGGGAGGTGATACCAATGGCACAGAGAGGAAGAAAACCCAAGCCGACGGCGCTGAAGGTGCTTGAGGGCAATCCCGGAAAGCGGCCATTGAACCTGTATGAGCCTGCCCCGGAGGGAAAACTGCCGGAGTGTCCGGCATGGCTGGAAGAGGAAGCAAAAGCCGAATGGGAGCGCCTAGCCGTCCCGATGCATAATCTTGGCCTCCTGACGGAGCTGGACATGGCCGCGTTTGCTGCATACTGTCAGGCATACGCCCGTTGGAAAGAGGCTGAAGAGTTCATCTCTCAGCATGGCAGCATCGTGAAAACGAAAAATGGCTTCTGGCAGCAGGTGCCGCAGGTGACGATCTCCCATACAAATCAGAAGATCATGCTGCAGGCCGCAGCCGAGTTTGGCCTGACGCCTTCTGCTCGAAGCAGGATTATTGCCGGGAACGCCGCGCAGGATCAGGCGTCTGAAATGGACATGATTCTGGCGGGTGTGATCTGATGGCATATAAGTACAAGCCAACATCCCTGATGCTGCCGACCTCTCATTATGATAAGCGCAAAGCGGATCACGCGGTCAACTTCATCCAGTGCCTGAAACATACGACAGGGAAGTGGCAGGGCCAGCGGATCATGCTGCTTCCATGGGAGGAACAGATAGTCCGAGACATTTTCGGCATCATCGGGGAGGACGGTTACCGGCAGTTTCGGAATGCATATATCGAGATTGCAAAGAAAAACGGGAAAAGCACTCTGAGCTCGGCGCTGGCCCTGTACCTGCTGTATGCAGACGGAGAGGCATCCCCGGAGGTGTATTCTGCCGCCTGTGATCGTAACCAGGCGAGCATCGTGTACAAGGAAGCGGAAAAGATGGTCCGCGCCAGCCCTGAGCTGATGCGGCGATCCAAGGTAAACGGCTCCATTAAGCGCATCGTGTCATATAACCCGGAAGGGTTTTATCAGGTGCTGTCAGCAGAAACCGGCAGCAAGCACGGCCTGAATATTTCCGGCCTGATCTTTGACGAGATCCATGCCCAGAAAGACCGAAAGCTCTACGATGTCCTGACGAAGTACTCCGGCTCCGCGCGAACGCAGCCGCTGTTTATCAGCATCACCACGGCGGGGAACAATAAGGATTCCATCTGCTATGAGCTGCATACCAAAGCCATCGACGTCATGAAGGGGACCCGCCATGACCCGTCGTTTTATCCGGCGATCTACGGGCTTTCCGATGAGGACGACTGGCATGATGAGAAAAACTGGTATAAGGCCAACCCGTCCCTTGGTGCGACGATCTCGCTGGAGCGCTTCCGGGAAGACTACCAGAATGCGCTGGAGAATCCGGCCGAGCTGAATGTCTTTAAACAGCTCCGTTTGAACATGTGGGTATCGTCGGCAGTTGCCTGGATACCAGAGCATGTTTTTGATAAAGGCAATGCCCCGATTGACCTGGAATCGTTGAAGGGGAGAGACTGCTATGCAGGGCTCGACCTCTCCAGCACCTCCGACCTGACCGCCTTTGTACTGCTGTTCCCGCCGCGGGACGATACAGAAAAATACATCGTGGTCCCGTACTTCTTTCTGCCGGAGGACACCCTCCCGCAACGAGTGGCGCGGGACCATGTGCTTTATGATACCTGGGTCGCAAATGGGTACCTGATTACGACAGAGGGCAACGTCGTAGACTATCGCTTCCTGCAGGCGTTCATCGAGGAAACCTGTGAAAAGTACCATGTGCTGGAGATCGCCTACGACCGATGGAACGCCACCATGCTGGTGCAAAACCTGATCGACGAGGGCCTGACAATGGTTCCTTTTGGGCAGGGCTACAAGGACATGTCTCCGGCCAGCAAAGAGTTCTATAAGATCATGCTGGAAGGAAAGCTGATCCACGGCGGCAATCCGGTCCTGCGCTGGATGGCGTCAAATGTCGTGGTCGACCAGGACCCGGCAGGGAATATCAAGCCGACAAAAGCAAAATCCATAGAGAAGATCGACGGTATTGTTGCCCTGATTATGGCGATGGGCCGTGCGATCCTCAATCAGAATCCGGGCAGCGTTTACGATGAACGCGGCCTGTGTGTTTTTTAAGGGGGAATACAATGGGGTTCTTCGACAGCTTTATGGCGACAACGCCGCATCCCAGACCGAGGGATGCTCCCAAGGCACCGGAGATACAGGATAATGTCCGTGATTCCGGCCAGACCTTTATTTTCGGCAAGTCAGATGCAGGGGAGCGGGTGGATGAGAAATCTGCCATGCAGATCGCAACAGTCTATGCCTGTGTACGGCTCCTTGCGGAGACGATCGCTGGGCTTCCGCTGCACCTGTTCAAATACTCGGATAAAACCGGGAACGGAAAAGAGCGTGCTGTGGACCATCCGCTGTATAAGCTCCTGTACCGCCAGCCGAATCCCGAGATGACGAGCTTCTCCTTCCGGGAGACCCTAATGACCCACCTGCTTCTTTACGGAAATGCGTATGCACAGATCGTGAGAGATGGAAAGAATACCATCCTCGGACTGTATCCGCTGCTGCCGGAGAACGTAGAGGTGGACCGTAACGAAAAGGGCGATATCTACTACATCTATCACGCCTATACGGATGAGGTCCCCGGTGAACAGAACAAGGACATTCTGTTCCGGCGCGACGAGATTTTTCATGTACCAGGACTCGGTTTTAACGGTCTGGTCGGCTTCTCTCCGATTGCCATGATGAAGAATTCACTCGGCACCACGATCGCGGTGGAGAAATACGGCAGCGCCTTTTTCAAAAATGGTGCACAGCCGTCCGGTGTGCTGGAGCACCCCGGCGTCCTGAAGAACCCGGAACGCATCCGGGAAAATTGGTCACAGGTTTATGGTGGTCCCGGCAACGCGCATAAGGTTGCTGTGCTGGAGGAAGGACTGCAGTATAAAGCAATCTCCCTGCCGCCGGAAGACAGTCAGTTTCT
>Ga0310691_10005485_pt1 | contig 13865 bp, 2 predicted proteins | sample 176DNAGHGlowgp2_FD_203887 | JGI IMG/M metagenome (GOLD analysis project Ga0310691, IMG submission 203887) | Sheep rumen microbial communities from Palmerston North, Manawatu-Wanganui, New Zealand - 1766 DNA GHGlow gp2 (v2) (version 2) | ecosystem: Host-associated > Mammals > Digestive system >... | reverse complement strand
GGGATTGGGCCCAATCCCCAATCCCCAATCCCCAATCCCCAATCCCCAAAACCCATTAATTTTATAAATTTGATTTATTTTCTATGAAAAAATAAATTATTTATAATTTTTCTTATTTAATTATTTAAAATCATATACAAAAAGGATAATGAAAAAATTTATGAAAGCAAAGAAGAATTTAAAATTCAAAACAAAAAAATTAAATTTATATATAATACAGATTATTGTCAGCAGAGTTTATTTAAAATTCCATCTTATAAAACTCAATATATTACATTTTCAAAGCTTAATAAATATAAAGAAGAAATAAATTCAAATACATTTAAATTTTTCGAAAAATATTTTGATTTAGGTTTATTTTTAAAATTATTAGATGAAGGTAAAAAGGGAGAATTAACTAAAATTATAGATAATTTTTCAAACTTGAAAAATATATCATTTAAAGAGTTAGTTTATTTTTATAATCCAAAAAAATTAGAAAATCTTCCAGAACAATATCAAAAAAAAGTTATAATTATATATTCAGCCATCTCAGATGATACAAATATACTCAAAGAGAAAAATATTAATAATAAAGAAGATTTAAAAATATTATTCATTTACAATGAAAAGCAACAAGATAATAAAATACTAATAAAAAAGCAATTTTTTTCTTATTTTATAAAAATACTATCTTCATCTGAACAATTAAAAAAGTTTTGTAATTATTGCTATTCCATTCCAATTTTATTTGATATTTTATCAAAAAATTCAAAACCTCCACTTAATATAAAAGAAAATTTTACTTATGAAGATTTACCAGAAATAAAAGCTTGTGATGATGATATTTTACTTCTTATTGATCAATATGAAAAAATTAAAATATATTTTAAAAATGATGAAATATTACGCTTATGGAGAGTTTATTTGGAAAAAAGTAAACAAAATTTAGATACTCGCAAATTAGAAGAAATCAAAGATAAGTTTATTTCAATTAATAAGGAGTTTTATTCTAGTATAATTGAAGAAATTAATTTCAAAATCAGTATAAAACGTAGAAGAACAATTATTGACCAAGAATTAAAAGGAAAAGAAATGTATGCATATATTAATGATTTTAATACAAAATATGATTTTTTTTCTGATGAAGAATTATTATCAAAAATAGCAACAAATATTGACTTAAAAGATTTGGCAAATAATCCAGATTCATTGGAAGAATATCATAAATGCAAATTTCTACAAAAACTTGATGAAATCAAAATAAAAATATTTATTCAAGGAATTCTAAAAAGAATAAAATCTTTTGATGAATTATTACTATTCTTAAAATTCATTTATCCCTTAAATTTTAAAACTCATGATTTTTCCTCAAAAGATAATATTATTACTAACATGACAATTTCTACATTTCTATCTATTTTATATAATATAAATAATAAAATCAAGTTAATTAACGAATATCAAGAAGTAATTCAGACTTTGATTATTTTATCAGTAATGTATATAAAAGATAATTCAGATAATAATTATAAAGATTTTATATTAAAACTAGGAAATTATCTTGCTTTTGACAGAGATGATTTAATCGAATTTTTCATCAAAAAAATTATAAATTTTAATGTTGAAAAACACATATCAATTGAAAAAAAAAATTTATTAGAACAATATATTTTAAATGAATTTTACTTCAAATTAAGTATTGAAAAACAAATTTTCTTTTTGGAGGAGATTGAATCTTTAGAATTTAAAGAAAAAAATATTTATAGTGTATTTCCTAAATTATGTTTTGAAGATATAATTAATACAGAAGATAAAAAATCATTTATATATTTACAATGTTTTATTGAAAGTGGAAAATATAAAAAAGATATAAATAGTGAATATTTGAAAGAGTTAATCCAAAATTGTAATTTATTTGTTAAAAAATTAGATGAAAAAGAAATTAATTATTCTGAGGTAAAAAAAATAAATGATTTAATAAAATACCAAAAATTATATAAAAGAATTTTATGTATATATTTAGGAGATGAATCAAAATCAAAAGAATTAAATTCAAATATTGAGAAATATGTTGAAAATTACATTAGTTATTTTGATTCATTAGATATTATGACAAAATTTTTGAATAAGTATTATAAGAATACAAGAAAAGAGGAAATTCAAAAATATGCACAACAACAACAGAATTATAAACAAGCAAGAGACAATTTAAAAGATATTAATATATTTCAAAATTTAAATGAAGAAATCAAAATATTTGAAAAATTTGAAAAATCAAAGTTTTTTAATATATTTTATAATGATCTTATAGATATAAAAAATGAGAGTGATAAATTTAATAAAGCGGGAGAAGTTTTAAATAAATGTAAAAATTTATTTAATGAAGAAAAATTAGAAGTAGCATTTCTTGAAAACCCATTATCAAAAATTGAAGATAATAATTTAATAAATGAAATAAAATATTTAAAATATTATTTTAATCAAAATGAAGCAAATGAAATACTAATAACAGAGAAATTAATTTTTTACAAAAATAGAAAAAATATTATAAATGCATTAAATGGATTGATTTTTATTTGCAAAAAATTAGAAATTCCAAATATTGAAGATACTATTCAAGATATTGATAAAATTATTGTAAAAATGAATAATATAATTTATTTTTCTGATATATCAGATATTATTCCAAAATTAACAAATATTGATGATAATATTTTAGATAAAGATTTCATTGAAATTTTAAATCTATTATATAGGAATGATCAAAAATTATTTAATTTTTTATATTCAAAAAAGGAATCAGAAGCCAGAGATTTAATTGATGGTTTATATGAAGATGAAAATGATGATACTTCAATAGAATTAAGAGATATTGAAATTCTTATTAATGGAGTTTGTTTTATTCAAGAAATTAAAAATAAATCAGATGAGCTTAAAATAGTTTTAAATAATTTTCATGATATTTTAAAAAACAAATTGTACAAAGAAATAATATCAAATTTAATACATATTGATAATAAAATGTTTGAAATTGAGGAATATATAAAAGTTCAATTGGGGAAAAATGTTAAAAATTCAAATAATATTGATAAATTTCTTAAAAATGGAATTATTAAATTTGAAAAAAAATCTATTGAAGAAAGCTTTAATTTAGTCATTGGACCAAAAAATATAAAATCTGAATATGTTCCAAATATAAAAATTGAAAAAAAAGATATAAAGTTTGAAGAATTCATAAAAGTAGTTAAAAAACTGATGACAAAAAATATTTATTCATATGGTAAAAAAAGTCAAGATTTAAAAAAAGTAATAAAAATAATTGAATTAATAAATGAAATTCTAAAAGAACTCAACCTAAATAAAAAAATAGTATTTGAAAAAACATATATAGTATCATCTTTAGGTATTATCGATCAAACAATTTTAAAAATACCTCAAATGGAAAAAGATTTAAATGAATTAAGAAACCAAAATGCACAAATAAAAAAAAAAAATTTTGAGGTCTTATATAATAATCCTTCTCTTCAATTTGCAAATAATATTGATTTATATGATTTTGATTTGAATAAAAAAAATATTCAAAATTATTTTCCAAATATTCATGAATTAGATAAGAAAGTTGATTCAAATATCAAAATTCATTATAATATTATTTGTGAAAAATGCCGAATGTCCCCAATTATTGGAGAAAGATATAAATGCAAAGATTGTAATAAGAACTTTTGTGAAAGTTGTATGAAAAATAATCCTAAACACACCTTCTTTGAAATTAAAGATTCAATAGACTCTGATGAAATATCATATTATTTTCTAAATTTATTATTAATAACTCAAATAGATAAGGAGTATTCTGATTTAAGAGGAATATTTTCTTATAAATCATCAAAAGATGATTATGAAATAGATATTTTAAAAATTTTTAATAAATTTTTAACAAATTCTGATAATAAAAGCTATCCAATTGCTTTTTTAAAAAAACTTCCTTTTTTTTATAATCTATTATTGTGCTATGAAAATTGCTCTGAATTCGAAATTTATTCGTTTTGTGCTAGAGCAATTAATTGTTCAATAAATAGTTTATTTATGATTGTAAGGCCTGAAGAAATGAATATAGGAACTGAAAAATTTTTTTTCAAAACTTTTAATAGATTACTAGAAAAAAAAAATTATAATATAAATTCTTGTATAATAATATTATATATTAACCAATCTTCTCATATAATTAAACAATTAATTAAAATAAAAGAAAATCATGGATATCCTGATAAATCTCAACTTTTTCAAAATATAGATAAAGTTAAACTTAATTTAGAAGATTTACCAATAGAAATATTTACTTCTGATTCTCCAAGGGTAGGAAAGACCACTCTTATTGAACAAAAAATTAATTCCAAAAAAAAAAAATATCGTTCATTTTCTCTTGGTGATATAGATCAAAAATTTTTATCATATATATCCTATCATTTAAATTGCATCAAAGAAAATCAATTATCAATTGTATTTCAGTTATATCAAAATCCAGATGAAAATGTCTATTTATTAATAAGAAATTTTTTATTTAAATTTCTTATTTTAAAATACTATGAAAATTATAATTATTTAATAGAAGAAAATATTAATATTTTTATTGAAGTTTCTTCTGATTATAAGCAATTTGATAAAGATTATAAAATATTAGGTTTATTTAAAAGAAATAAAATTGATTTAAAAACAAATCCTAATTTTTATGAAAAATATAAAATTTTGACAAAAGGATATAATTATTTGAAAATACGTAGAATTCTGTCATTTTTAAATTTATTAAAAAATGGAGAAATAAACAATACTTCATTTAATAAATTTTTTCAAGAAATATTAAATTATTTATTACAAGATTCAAAATTTAATGAAATGATTAACCTTTATTTTATTAAAAAATTTTCATCAGGAAAATTATTACCAAATTATGGGCAAATACAAATATTTATTAATTTGATAAATGATTTAATTCTTAATTTTGAGCAATGCAGAGAAATGAATCCAAATATTTTGAAAGCAGAGATTGAACAAAGAAATGAACTCGAAAGCCTAAAAAATATAAGAACAAAAATTATTGAAAATTATATAGATTTAGTTGTAAATTTTTCTTCTATTTCTTATGAATCAATTTTGGAAAATCAAGAAGTGGCCGCTGAAAATCAAAAAAATATAAATTATAAATTATCAAATGAAGATAAGAAAAAATTAATTGATAAATTAAATAAAAAAAGAATTATTTCTTATAAAGAAATAAAACCAAGTGTGGTTTTATTTAATACCCAAATCGATATGGATAATGATTATAAATGCTCAATAATAACTTCCTGTGATGAGAAAAGCGATGAATATAAACAATTAACACTGCTTTGTTATAATTATTTAAAGCAAGATGCTAGCTTATATACTATTACTGAGTATGATGATCTAAATAAATATTTTTTCATAAGGCAACTTTATAGTATATGCTCAACTTCAAAATCTAAAAGAGAAGAATTAAATAAAGAAGAAAAGTTTAAAAATTATGAATTTACAAGTGATAATTACATAAAAATGATCTTAATTTATTTAAGAATAAGAGCCAAGGTTCCACTTATTTTATTGGGGGAAACAGGATGTGGAAAAACTTCTTTAATAAAGGCTTTATCTTATTTTTTAGAGGATAGATATAAAGTTATTCAATATAATATTCATTCCGGAGTATCTTATCAAGATATAATATCATTTTTATATAACAATGGCTTATTAATAGAAAGGAAAGATGATAATGATATAAAATTATTTCAATTAATACAAGATGAAGAAAAAGAAGAAGTTTTGGAGAATCCAAAAAAGAATACTGAAAATATAATATTATTCCTTGATGAAATTAATACTACCAACAGTTTAAATTTATTAGTTGAATTATTCACTTCTAACTCATTTATTGGTTATTCCTTAAAAGAAAATGTATATGTGATTGGGGCTTGCAACCCTTATAGATTAATGTTATCAAAAAATGAAGAAATTGGTTATACAAATAAAAAAAGACATCGTATTAGGAATCTAATATATACAGTTAATCCATTACCTTTATCTCTGATTAATTATGTATTTGATTTTGGAAATCTTAGAAAAGAAGAAGAAAAAAAATATATTGAATCTTTTATTAAATCATTTTTTTTAAATTTATTTGAAAAAAATGAAGAAAAAGAAAAAAAAGGTGAAGAATCAAATAATAAAATATATGAAGAAATATACAATATTATATGTGATTCTGTTTATTGCTGTCAAACATTTATAAGAGATAATAGCGAAATAAGCTCTGTAAGTTTAAGGGAAATACAAAGATTTAAAAAATTTTTTGAATTTTTTTTTGATATTACAAAAGAAAGATTCAAATTGAATAAAAATGAAAATATTAGAGATTTGTATTTAAATACAGCTAATTTAGCTTTATATATATGTTATTATATAAGAGTATTAAATCTTGAAAAAAGAGAAGAATTATCAAAAAAATTAAAAGAAATATTAGGATTTGAATTCTTGAAGTATCCTTATGAATTAGAAAATTATATTGCAGATAATATGAATCTAAGCAAAGGAATAGCAAAAAATAGAGCATTGCTTGATAATATATTTACTTTATTTGTTTGTTTGAATGTTAAAATACCTATATTTATATGTGGTAAAGCAGGATGCAGTAAAACTCTTAGTTTTTCTTTATTATACGAATCAATGAAAGGAGAATATTCAAATAATGAATTATTTAAAAGATATCCAAAATTATATGTTAGTTCTTATCAAGGCTCATTGACAAGCAATTCTTCAGAAATTCAAATTACTTTTAGAAGAGCAAAGAATATAGCAAAGAAAGGGAAGACAAAAAAAGATAATGAAAATAAAAATGATGATAATAATAATATTGAAGAAAATAAGGAAAAAATCCTTTCGGTTATTTTATTTGATGAGATGGGACTTGCTGAAATTTCTCCAAATAATCCTTTAAAAGTTATACATTCAGAATTAGACGAAAATAATGATGAAATTGGATTCGTTGGAATTTCAAATTGGTCTTTAGATGCATCTAAGATGAATAGAGGAGTTCATTTATCTATTCAAGAACCTGATGAAAAAGATTTAATTGATACTGCAAACACAATTGCTACTGGAATTAATGATGAAATTAAAACTAATGATTATGATAAAGTTATTGAAAACTTAGCAAAATCTTATTATAAATACAAGAAACTTTTGCTAGAAAAATATGTGATATTTTATGATTTTCATGGAGCAAGAGATTTTTATAATCTAATAAAAATAGCAGCAAGAATGTTAAAAAGTAAAAAAAATTCAATTGAAATTGCTATGGAAAGTATTGAAAGGAATTTTGGTGGACTAGAGCTTGAAGATAAAGGGGATAATAATACTTTTATTATTTCTAATTCATCTATGAAATTTAAAAAAATTTTTTCTGAGATTCAAGACATCAAAGGAGAAAATATAGATAAATATGATGTTTATAATTGTGTTCAAAAAAATTTAATAGAAGAAAATAATAGATATCTTTTATTAATTACTGATAAAACAAAAAATGATACTTTAGTAGAATTTATTCTCAAAAAATTAAAATTAGATTATAGATTTATTCAAGGAAGTAAATTAAAAGATGATCAAAATGAAGGATATGTTTTACAAAAATCATGGTCAATTATATCATCTATGGAAAAAGGTGATTTAGTAATTTTAAAAGATATGGAAATTTTATATCCTAAGTTCTATGATTTGTTCAATCAAAATTTCCTAAAATATGGAGATTCATTGTATGCAAAAATTGTCTTGGATTCCACTAGAAATGAGAAGCATATTGTTAATGATAAATTTAGATGTATTATTTTATTAAATAAAAATAATGTTAATGAACAAGATCCTCCATTTTTAAATAGATTTGAAAAACATTTAATTTCTTTTCAATATCTTTTAAATGATGAGCAAAATCGTATTGCAGAAGAGTTGTATGAAGAAATAAAAGATTTAACAACAATTCCTGAAATTAAAGGAATTAAACCTCTTTTAGTAAATATTAATGTTGAGGAAATAAGAAGTTTAATATTGGAACTATCAACAAAAGAAGAAAATATCGAAAAAAATATAAATTTAGTTTATAAGGAATTGATTCCTACATTTTCTCAAGAAAATATTTTATCTTCCATTTTTTCTCAAGAAAAAAAATATATTAAAAAAGAAGATTTGATACAAATATATGAAGAAAATAGTCATACCAATGTCTATAAATACCTGAAGAAAGTTAAAAAAAATAAACTGGTTATTTATACTTTCTCTCCATATTTCAAAGATTTATTTAAAGAAAATGTTAATGTTAAAATTGAAAATGAAATATTTGGAAATATATGTAAAGAAAATACACTTGAAATTATATTCAATGAAAAATTATCTGAAAATATGTTAAATTATTTTTTTGAATTATATTATGAAAAAAAAAATTGTAATTTATTTGTTATTCATTTTAAAGACAAACATTCAAAATATTTAAAATATATTAAATTCTTATTAGATGATTATCATAAAAAAGTTAAAGAAAATAATAAAAAAATATTTTTATTTATAATTCATATTAAAAAAAATAAACCAGATATTGAAAAATATTATTCATACTTCTTTTCTTTCCTCTCAGAATATCAACAAATTACAATAGATAATATTGCAGAGCAAAAGAATCTATCTATAATAGATTTATTTAAATTAACTAATGAAAGCTTATTATTATTTAAAGAATTATTTGATATAAATATAATAATTAAAAAAGAATTTTCTAGGCAAATTGTTGGAATGAATAAAAATTCCAACAATTCTTTTATTGACGATTTGGATAATTTATCAGATAATGGCATTTTGGAATCAATAATTAAATCAATTCAAAACTCAATAAAAGATTCTGATAATCTTTTAAGACAGATTTTTATTGATTATTGCAATTTAAAAGATAAAGATGATGATTTTATAAGCTTTTTTGTAGAAAAAATTGAAAAATTAATTTCTGATAATGTTGAAAAATTAATTAAAGAATTAGTTAATAGTGGTTATTTTGTATCATTTATTTTCGAGAAAGATATTCCTGAAAAAATAAAGAAAACAATTATTCAATTTATTGATAATATAAATTTATTTAATCCAAGCATAGAATATAATCTTGATAGCTATTTACTTGATTTAAAAATTCCAGGAAGTAAATTATTATTTCAAAAATTCTTTAGTTTGTTAAAAAATTGCAAAAATGAATATATAAATAAAGAAAATGAATGCAGAAGGCCCCCAAAAAAAAAATCGGAAAAAACTAAAGTTAAAGAAATTACTTTAGAAGATGTCCATTATGCAAAAAAACATTATTTAAAAAGTTGTTTATGGAATGAAGAGTTATTATCAGATAATATTTTTAATGATTATTACAAAGAAATAATACAAGATTTCTTCTATTTATTATTTTATAATAATGAAAAAAATATAACCATAAATAAAAAACAGGAAGAATTTTTATTATTTTTATACAGCAAGAAAAATTCAAAAGACAGTATATTAGATAGATTTTTATATTTTTTCTTATGGGCAGGAAGTTATCAAGAAACCATTTTTAAATTTTTAGAAATTATTGAAATATTAAATAAATACTTTGAAAATAATAAAAAAGAAAATAATCAACCAGATATTTTAGAACATATAATATCATTATATGATTCTGTAAAATTTCCAGAAGAAAAGAATGATGAAAAAAATGACAAAAAAGAGAAATCTCAAAAAGCAAAAGTTAATGAAATCTTTTATAAAATCTCAGAATCTATATGTGAAATAATTATTAATGGAAATATTATTAATTATAGTAGCATAGACGATTTAAATAAATTATGCACAGATCTTAATAAAGTTTATCAAACTTTTTCTCAATTTAATATAACTTTAGGTCTTTCTTTAAGAAAACAATATTCCATTAATTCTATTGTAAAATTAATTGAATATTTAATAAAAAAGCAAAAAGCTGAAAAACAATTAGATAAAAATATTTTAAATAAATTTATAGAAAATATATATAAAGAATATCAATATCTTTTAAATAATAATATTAATGATGCAATTATATTATTCAAAGAACAATTAAATATTATTAATGGTTTATCTGATGAATTATCAATGATAATATTTGAAAATAGATTATTAGAATACAATAAAAATGAAGATTATAAATTAGAATTGATCAAAATATTATTTAAATATCCTAATTTAATTAAATATTCTTCTTTATTTTTCAATTATATTTTTTTGTTACAACCTATTAAACCAAAAAAACTACTTAAAGAAAAAATTGAAGAAAATGAAAAAAAAGAATTTCTCAAAAAATTTGGTGAAATTAAAAATTTAAAAAGCAATAAAATTTTAATGGAAATTGACAAAGAAGCAGAAAAAAATGAAATTTTAAAAGAGATTCTAATTTATATTTTCGAATTAAGAATTAATTCTTATTTTGAAGATTGTCAAAAGAATAAATTTATACAAAAATCTCCAATAAAATTATTACTATGTATAAATTTTGATTATTTTAAAATTAGTGTATTAAGCATTGATAACCAACATTATGGAGAATTAAAAAATATAGGAATTATTTTTTATTTTTCATTCATCAGATGTTATTTGGATTACTTTGTTAAATTACAATTAAATAATGGAGATCTAGGCGATTTAAATCAATTCCACCAATATTTAGTAAATTGTTCTAACTCCAATTTAGGAAAACTAATATCATTATATATATCTAAACTTTTTTTCCTTTATGATAAAAAAGATTATTATTTAGAATCTTATTTAAAAGATGAAAAATATAATTGGAAAGCATCTATTTTGAATCAAAACGATAAGGCACAATTTTTTTCTATATTAAATTATGAAAATTCAAATCATTTATTATTAAATCTATGGAGTGAAATACGTAATAAAAAGGAATTGTCTCCTGATTCATTAAAAAATATAGAAATATCTGATTTATCTTATATTATTAATTTTTGTTTTAATGAAATAAATCAAAAAATGAATGAAAACAAAATAGTAGTTAAATCAGAATTATTAGGACAAATCAATCAAATAAAAGAAGATTTCAATTTTAAGCCGAAAATAAATTTTAAAATAAAAAAAATATTTGAAACTATATCAAATCCAGAATTTTTAAACAAGGACGAAGATATTCAATCGAATTTAAAATTATTTTTTAATATGATTAAATTATATATTATAAGTTTCGAAGGATACAAAAAAAATTTAACTTCACTTATATTTTCTCATGATATTATTGAATTAATTAAAATATATTTTAATAATAATATTTCAGATGATTCATTTGTACCTATAGAAAGTTATTATAATACTAAAGAAAAATTAGAAGAAAATAATGATAAAAATGAAGTTTTGCCAATTTACTTATGTGACTGTGGAAAAATATTTTTAGAGAATAGAGAAAAATGCGAATGTGGTAAAAAAATTAAATATTTAGTTTTTCAAGATCAAGATAAGAAAAAAAAATTTGAAAATGAAAGCAAAAATAAATTTTCTAAATATAAGAAGAATACTTTATCAGAATTAAAGGATATCATGGTTACTCCTTTAATACAAAAAGAATTTTCTGTTGAAGAAAAGTTATTTATTAATGAAGAAATAAATGATAAAAATTTTACTGATATAATTATTAAATTTATTTTTTTATGTCAAATGTTCATTGAATATAAATTTGGATTTGATGAAAGATGTAAAATAGAATATAAAAAAATAATAGAATGGAATAAATCAATTGAAGCTTATTTAGAAACAAAAAAAATAAAAATTGATAATAAAGTTGATAATAAAGTTGATATTTTTTTTAATTTATTTATAGATTATTATATTGATTTTTTACAAAAAAATGACTTTATTAAAAGAAAGAAATTATTTAAAGATTATATTAAAGATATATTGAACATTATGAATACAGATGAATATTTCAAAAATATTGAAACAAATATATTGACAAAATTAGTAATTAATGAAGAAAATAATGCAACTGAAAATTCTAAATTTTTAGATATAAATTTAAAATATTTATTAACAGTTACAAAATATCCTGACATAGATGAATTAAAAAAAGCTGTTAAATCATGCCCAAACAAATCTTTGCCAATTCTAAGATCCCTTGTTAATTGGGAAAAAAAATATGATATAAATAAATTATTGTATATTGAAAAAATAAATAATTTCATAAATGCTTTTTCAGAAGAAAACCAAAATTTAATTAGCAGACATAAAATTGAAGAAGATACTATAGAAAAATATATAATAAACAAAGAACATTCTGAGCAAGACAATTCATCTTTGGAAATTAAATTTAAAGAATTCTGTGAAGCTTATGATGAAATTACAAATGTCGCTCCTTATAATATGTCAAAGGATCAGAAGGTTAAAACTATATTAAATGATAAATATCAAAAAACTCCAATTTATTTGTTATATTGTCATTTAATTGAAACTCAAAATGATTTCTTAAATATAGTTATTAGTGAATTTAATTCAAATAAAAATGATAATGAAGATATTATAATTCAAAATGCAATTGAACAAATACAAAAAAAAATTATTATACAAAATGCAACAAGAGCAGATATTTTTGAATTCAATATTAAAAATAATATTATTTTATCTTTAGAAGAATTGTTTTCATTTTATTCAAATAAGGATATTTTCAACAAATTTAATAATAAAATTAATTATTCTAACTACTCAAATATAAAATTTAAATTATCTAAAATAGAAAAAGAATTAATAAATATTATTTTAACCGGAAAAAAATTGTTTTCAGATGAGCAAATTTATTATAAATTTTATTTAGACCCATATAAAGTTGAAGAAAAAACAATAAAATTTAAAAAGTTCACTGACTTATATGATAGAGAAGATTTAACTGATGATGAAAAAGAAGAAGTTGCTTCTGGAATTGAAGGTTTAAAAAGAATTATTTTACCTAATTTGGAAATACTTATAAATTATTTATTAAAGCAAAATAATTATCAATCAAAACAATCCATAAGTGAGATTAAACTACATTCAAATTTATATTTGAATCAAGATTTTATTCATTTTTTCAGTATTTATAAATATATAACAATAAATAAGTTAGTTAGCTTGTATGAATTTTTAGAAGAACAACTATGGGAAAGTATATCTGATAGATATGTCAATCAATGTTTCCGTTGTACTGGAAATTTAGAAAAAATAAAATCAGAAATAAATAAATTCATTAAAGAAGAAAATACAAGAGGATTAAAAAATGATTTGTTCATTTCTCTTTTAATTAAATATATATGTAGATACTTACCATACGAAAAAAATGATATGGAAAATAAAGATTTATTCCTAACTATTCAAGAAAAAAATGCTTATTTACCAGAAAATATAAAAAAGGAATTAGATGAATTATCAAAGTCATGGGGAATTCAAATTAAAAATGCTATTGATTTTACAAAAAGAATCGTTTCAATTATTAAAAGTGATCGTAATAAGATAGTACAAAAATTAAATGAAAGTGTTATAAGTGATTCTTCATTAATACTAACTGAGGGAAGTGAGGGTAATGAAGTTGATGAAGAAGAAGAAGAAGAAAATAATAGTGAAGATAATAGAGATTTTTAATTATAAAGAAATAAATATTTCTAAAAAATTATTAAATAAATAAAAATTTATTATTTAATAAATAAAATATAAAATATTAATAAATATTTAAATAATGGGGATTTGGGGATTGGGGATTGGGGATTGGGGATTGGGGATTGGGGGTTGGGGGTTTGGGGGTTGGGGGGCAG
>Ga0310691_10005484_pt1 | contig 13867 bp, 9 predicted proteins | sample 176DNAGHGlowgp2_FD_203887 | JGI IMG/M metagenome (GOLD analysis project Ga0310691, IMG submission 203887) | Sheep rumen microbial communities from Palmerston North, Manawatu-Wanganui, New Zealand - 1766 DNA GHGlow gp2 (v2) (version 2) | ecosystem: Host-associated > Mammals > Digestive system >... | reverse complement strand
GGTTCCATGATCTTCGGGCCAGCGTTCTTAAAGGCGGCGCTGAAGGCCATACGACCGGCGATCTTAAAGGCCATTTCGTTGGAGTCGACCGGGTGCATCTTACCATCGTAGATATAGACGATGATGTCGCGGGCGTAGGAACCCGTCAGCGGGCCTTGCTCCAAGCGCTCGTTGACACCCTTCAGGATGGCGGGCATGAAACGGGCATCGATGGCACCACCGACGACGCAGTTGGCGAAGATGAGCTTACCGCCCCAAGGCAGTTCGTACTCTTGCTTGTCGCGCACCTGTAGTTCGCTCGGGTCGGTGTAACCCTCGAAGTAAGGAGCCAGTTGCATGTGCACCTCACCGAACTGACCGCTACCACCGGATTGTTTCTTGTGACGGTAACTTGCGCTGGCGCTCTTGGTGATGGTCTCACGATAGGGGATCTTCGGCGAAGCCGTCTCGATGGCGATCTTATAGACGTTGTCGAAGTACCACTTCAGGGTGTTGAAGTGATATTCGCCCTGGCATTGCAGGATGTTCTGGCGCAGCTCACGCGACATGCCGGCGATGACGGTCGGGTCGGTCTTGTGGATGTCGTTGAGGATGCTGCCCAGCTTTTCGTCTTCCTGTGAGTTGACGGCCTTGACGGCGATCGAGAAGATCGGGGTCGGGAACGGGATCTCGGGGAAGGTGGCTTCGGCAGCCTTGGCGTCGACCAGCGAGTCGCCGATGCGGCCGTCCTTCAGCTTGATGGTGCAGATGATATCACCAGCGTTGGCTTTTTCAATCTCTTCACGGTTCTTGCCGCGGAAGACGAGCAGCTGTGAGATACGCTCCTTGTTGCCCGTACGCGGGTTGATGAGGTCTTGGCTCTTCACCACGGTGCCGCCATAGACGCGCATCCATGCCACGTCACCGAGGTTCTGCTCGGTGGTCACCTTGAAGATGAACAGAGCAGTCGGGTCGTCGTTGCTGTTGTGGAACTCTTGGCCGTTGTTGGCTTTGATGGCCGGCATGTCGGCAGGCGACGGGCAGGCGTTGATGAGGAAATCCATCAGACGGGTGACACCCACGCCACGCTTGGCAGCGCCGCAAATGACGGGGAACATCTCACGGTTGACGATACCCAGGTGGATACCGCGTTCCATGTCTTCCTCGCTCAGGGTCATCTCTTCGAAGAACTTCTCCATCAGGGCCTCTTCGCCTTCGGCAGCGTGCTCGATGAGGTTGTTGTGCAGCTCTTCAGCCTTGGCCATCTCGGCGGCAGGGATGTCCTGGATCTCAGGGGCACCGTTGCCGTTCTTGAAGACCAGCATCTTCATCATGATCAAGTCGATGACGGCGTTGAAGTCCTCACCGGCGTTGACGGGATATTGGATAGGCGTGACCTTGTCGCCGAAATATTCTTTCAGTTCGCGGATGGTGTTGTCGAAGTTGGCGTTGCTGTGGTCGAGTTGGTTCATGAAGAACACAACAGGCTTGTTGGTGTTGGCAGCGTGACGCCAGGCGTTTTCGGTGGTGGCTTCAACACCCGATTGGGCGTTGACGGTGCAGACGGCCATGTCGGCAGCATAGAGGCAGCTGACGATGTCGCCCGAGAAGTCGCTGAAACCAGGGGTGTCCAGGATGTTGATCTTCTTGTCGTTGTAGATGGTGTACATCATGGAAGCGTTCACCGAAATCTGACGCTCCATCTCGATTGGACGGTAGTCGGAGACGGTGTTCTTCTCGTCGGTGCTACCTTTTCTGTTGATGAGCTTGCCTTCGAAAAGCATGTTTTCGGCAAGCGTGGTCTTACCCGATTTAGCTGCACCGATAAGGGCAACATTGCGGATGTCTTTTGTCTGGAATTCCTTCATTTTTATCTAACTAGCTAATTATTAAATATTTACTTTTCGCGAAAAATACTTAAGTGGACGCAAAGGTACAAAATATAATGATACCTTCAAACAATAATGCTACAAATTAATGAGGAATGATGAATGTGGAATGCGGAATGAAGACGAGTTTCTACATAGATTCGCGTCATTCAGCATTCCTAATTCAGCATTCCTAATTCAGCATTCAGCATTATTATAATTCAGCTATGTCCTTATGAATATTATCCCACCGTTCATCATCCATCTTGGCGCCCATCACCTCGATGATGTTTTTGGCCACGATGGCGCCCATCATGCCGCATTTCATTAATGGTTCGCCTTTGACGAGACCGGCGAGGAAGCCAGAGGCCCAAACGTCGCCAGCGCCTGTGGTGTCGATGACGTTGGCTTTCATGGGAGGGATGGTGACGACTTCGTCGCCGCGTTGGATATAGGCACCTTTGGCACCCACTTTCACCACGGCGATTTGACAACGTTCTGCGATGTAATGCAGGGCAGCTTCAGGGTCTTCCAACCCCGTCAGCGTCTGTGCCTCTTGTTCGTTGGCAAACACGGTGTCCAACCTGTCTTCAAGAAGGCGGAGCAACAGATCGCGATGTTTGGCCACTTCGTTGTAGCTGGCCATGTCCATGGCGATGGTCATGCCTTTGGCGTGGGCAGTGTCGATGGCTTTTTCGAGCAGGGGCGGGTTGGCCACGAGGTAGCCTTCCACATAGAAGATGTCCCAGCCATCCAGAAGGTCGGAATGGATGTCGTCGGGCCCCATTTCGATGGCGGCGCCGAGGCAGGTGGCGAAGGTACGCTCGCCGTCGGGAGTCACCATGGCGATGACGCGGCCCGAGGGCGTGTCGGTAGTGAGGAGTTGGGGCTTCACGTTGCAGTCGATCATCTGTTTCTTGAAGAACTCGCCCACTTCGTCCTTGCCGATTTTGCTGAGGAAGCCGGTCTCAACGCCGAGTCGTGACAGACCGCACATCGTATTGGCCGTGGATCCGCCGCTGGCGCGTTGGCTGCCAAACTGTTGGGCCACCTGTTCGCCGATTTTGACGGCGTCGTCGGCATTTACATAGGTCATGCTTCCTTTTGGAAGATTCAGTTCATTGAGGATTTGATCGTTGGGGATCTGGGTCAGGATGTCGACCAGAGCGCTTCCTATTCCTAGTATTTTCTTCATTGTGGATTCAAAGATTTAAGATTCAATATTTAAAATTCGTGCAAAGATAGGAAAAAAATGGATTGACTCCGTCGAACGCAGAGCGTTTCCCCTTCGGGGAATGGAGTATCGTCGTTATTTTTTATTCGGCGGCCCGTGAAACCTAATTTGAGTAAGACTCTATTGGCCGCCGCATAGAAATAGACATGAAAACTCCATTCCCCGAAGGGGAAACTCCATACAAAGTAGTATTGATTTTGTATTGATTATCAAATAGATATGAAATATTTGAAAAAATTTCTCGGAAAAAGATTGTCGGTTTCGGAAAAAGCCGTATTTTTGCAGCCGCAAACAGAGAATTAGTTCTGTGACATTGTGCAGCCTCCTTAGCTCAGTTGGTTAGAGCATCTGACTGTTAATCAGGGGGTCTCAGGTTCAAGTCCTGAAGGGGGCGCAATTTTTATGTTTCATGTTATTAATTTTTTGGCCTCGTAGTTTCTCCCCGATTCTACGGGGTTTTTTTATGTGTTCTGCGGCAACGCTGAACACATGCAAAAAGCAGAGGCTTACGGCACCTGCTTGCTGTCGCCCCTACGGGGCTAGGATTAAAACACGGTCTTGAAAATCAGTTGAATGTCACCCCAGAAAGACCAATGGTCCAAGTAATCCAGGTTGATTTTCACCTTGTCGGGCCAAATGACGTTGTCATTATAGGTCTTTGGGTTGGATTGTTGGGCAAGCAGTTCTTCTTCGTTGCGGTATTTGATACTGGCGGGACCGGTGATGCCCGGACGTAGTTGAAGGATGCGACGATCATCGCCTTGCAGCTGGTCGGCATAGCCAGGCACGTCAGGGCGCGGTCCGACGAAGCTCATCTGGCCGATGAGGACGTTGACCAGTTCGGTCAGGCAGTCCACCTTGCTGTGGCGCAGCCAATGGCCCATGCGCGTGACGCGCGGGTCGTCGGCCGTGGTGATACTGTCGCCTTCGGCTTGGTCAAACATCGTGCGGAACTTGAAGATCCTGAAGGGCTTGCCGTCTTTTCCTATGCGTTTTTGCAAGAAAAACACCGGACCCTTTGAATCGAGTTTGATGAGTATGCCAATGACGAGTAGGGGGAAAAACAACACGATAAGTCCAAGCAGGGCGATAGTGCGGTCAAAGCACCATTTGAAGAAAAATCCTATTTTGTGTTCATTTTTCGCCACGCTGCATAGCCTCCATGTTGAGTATTGCCTTTACGCGGGGCAAAGTTATGATTTTTCTGAATGGGTACAATATTTTTACGGCGATCTTCATCCATTTGCAATATCGTATTGCAATATTACAATAGGACTTCCTGAACTTGAACTTCTCGACGAGAAAGTCTTGGATATTAGAGTGTTCAGTGATGCTACGTGAGCCGTCGGTGACATATCTAAAGCTTTTTTCCTGCAGGTAATATTGGTTCATGCGGTAGAACAAGCCATAGTAAGGAAAGGTGCCGTTATGCTTATATTCGGGTTGGATACCGATGATGCCATATTCGGCAGCTTCTTTCCATAGACGGTTGGCGCAGAATCCAATAAATCCGTTAGTGCTGCGGTCGAAAACACCCCAATACTCATAGTCTTTGCTTTGGCAATGACGGAGGTAGTCTTCAAAAACCTGTGGGTTCATGGGGCGGTCTACGGTGACATAGTCGTCGAAAGTGGCTTTCAGGATGGGATAACCCAAGTCTTGAATGAGCGATATGTCAATTAATCGGAAATCAAAATGTTCCAAAGCCTTGTTGACACGGTTTTTGGTGTTTGACGACAGTTCTTCCTGTCCTCCAAATTGGTCTTTGATAAGGTTCCAAAAACATGTCTCTTCTTGACAGTCAAAGTTATAGGTGTTTCTTACCATCAAGCCTCCTTGTTTGAGCAGTGCTTTCCATTCTTGCTCCTGCAGCTTAGGCTCTTCATGCGGTGCGCCATCGAAACGCCAGGCTTGTCGATATAGATAGAAGTCCTGCATCAGAAGATTCGTTTGATAATGGCATTGAAGGCATACCCAACAAAGCAAAACAAGGCTCGAAAGAAAGGCAATCGCTCTTGTTTGCGATACACCCGCCACACGTCTTTGGCGGCATTCCATTTGTTGGCCGAAGCTGAGTTGCTCCTGATGCGGTATTTCATCAGCACCTCAGGGATTGGATAGGCCTTTTGACCGTCTTTCAAAATCTTACACCACAACGCCATGTCGTCGCTGGTGGCATTGTCGGGCATCACCAATGAACCCGTTTGAGTTTGGTCAAGCATAATGGTGCCACTGCCTATGATGGTGTTTCTCAGGTATTTGTTATATGAAATCACTCCAGCTGTCTTGATGGTTTTGCCTTTCGATGTGCCGTCTTCACGCATCAATTCATAGGCAGAATAACTGAAAGCGCATCCGTTTTCTAACATGAATCGGACTTGTTTTTCCAGCTTTTCGGGATGCCAAAGGTCATCGTTGTCGAGGAAGGCGATGAAATGTCCTTTCGCTCTTGCCAGACATTGGTTACGGGTACCCGCAATGCCAGAATGCTTTTTGGCTATAGCAAAATCGATGCGTGGCTCGTTTGCACTATAAGATTGCACAAAGAGAGGTGTGCTGTCGCTTGAGCAATCGTCGGTGATAATCAGTTCCCAGTTGCTATAGGTCTGGTGCAGCACAGATTCAATGCTTTTCGCAATGTATTTCTCCGCGTTGTAGCTGGGCATGATGACCGATACCAAAGGCTGACTATCCACGGCGAAAAGCATCACTTCAATCCTTCAATCCAAATCTTAATCTGTTGCTCATCATGAAGTTTGCAGACGAGCAGTGAGTGGTCGCGATAGGCCACAAGATAGTCCTCCAAGCCTTCCACCACGGCTTCGGTGCCTTCTTCGATGTTGATGATGGTGTTCTTGTTGTCGACCGTGACCACTTTGCCACGAACGGCATTGCCCGATTCGTCTTTCTTGGCATGGGTGAAGAGTGAGCCCCAGGTGCCGATGTCGCTCCAACCGAAGTCGGCAGGGATGGTGAAGGTGTTGGGCGATTTCTCCATGACGCCATAGTCGATGCTAATGTTGGGACAGTCCACAAAATGGTCGTTGATGAAGTCTTGTTCCTCAGGTGTGCCGAAGTTGTAGATGCCCTTTTCGAACACTTTCACCATCTCGGGCAGGTATTGCTTGAATGCCTGCATGATGCCGTCCAAGGTCCAGAGGAAAATGCCACTGTTCCAGAAATAGTTGCCTTCGTTGACAAACTTCACGGCGGTTTCATAGTCAGGTTTTTCCTTGAACATCTCCACTTTCACCACCTCAGGAAATGCTGAATTCGGAATGCTGAATTCGGAATGGCGCAAAGCGTCGCTGGGCCTAGTCCCATTTCCACATTCAGCATTCAGCATTCTACATTCAGCATTCTCTTTAGATACTTGGATATATCCGTATCCCGTTTCGGGTCTGCTAGGCTTGATGCCGATGGTCATCAGCGCATCAGGGTTCTTGGCCAAGAAGTCAAAGCCCAAACGAATGATGCGTTGGAATTCCACTTCGTTGGTCACCAAATGGTCGGCAGGAGTGACGACGATATTGGCGTCAGCGCAACGACTTTGGATGTGATAAGCGGCGTAGGCGATGCAAGGCGCAGTATTTCTTCTTGCCGGTTCGCAGAGCACTTGGTCGGGATGGAGCATAGGCAGGTGTTCCAAGACGAGATGCTTGTAGGCTTTGTTGGTCACCACGAGAAAGTTCTCGTCGGGGATGACGGGACTGAAACGCTCGTAAGTACTGCGAATGAAGCTTTTTCCTGTGCCAAGGATATCGAGGAACTGCTTGGGATAGTTGTCTTTGCTGAGCGGCCAAAAGCGGCTACCGATGCCACCGGCCATGATGATGCAGTAGTTGTTCATTGATTCATATTGTTAAGTAGCGATTTGCCTTTTTCGCTCAGATATGGCTTCAGGTCGGTCAAAGCAATCTTACATAACGGCATTCCTGCTGCATACGAGGCGATTTCGTAAGGCTCAAAGCAAAACACCACGCTGTCGGTTTCGATCCAAGGCTCGTTGTTGGGCAAAGCGGTTATTTCTTCGAAATCCAAAAACAAATCCTCTTTCTCCAGTTTTGCAAAATATTGTTTTTCAACATTTTCAGCTATCAAATCAATGAGTTGTTCTGGCTCTTCAAATAAGTCATAACCCACGATGCTGCCATCGATTTTGCTAAAAGTGGTGCCATTATACCAAGGCATCTCATGTGCACCGCCCGTATAGAGATAACCTTCAGTGGTATAAGTGACGTATTTGTCGGTTTGTTCCGACAAGGTATAGTTTTCTTCGTACTCCGAGCGAGGTTCGCTGCCGTCTTCCTCAAAGAAATCATCCCTCATCGACTGGAGATAGGCAACGTGGTCCTCCGTTTCGTCGGAGAGCATCCAATGCAGGATGTTTTTCTTCAGGGTTTTGTTTTTGGTGACGGGCAGGTCGAGGCTGACATTGAAGCGGGAATAGCCTTCGCTGTATTCACTCTCGATAAAAACGCTGTCGCACAATGTATAGGTTTCAGCTTCAACTTCGTTAGGGTCTTTAGGCTGGCAGCCCGCAACGACCAAAAGAAGCATCGCGATGGGGAAGAATAGTTTTTTCATGACAAATATTTATTGATTTAACGTGGCAAAGATACTGCTTTTTTAGAGAACGCGAAATAGGATTGTTTATTTCACCCAACGATAGAGGATTTCGATGGGGTGAACGGCGTGTACGCCCGTGCCGTCAAGGATCTGCTGACGGCAGGAAGTGCCAGGTGCCGAGACGATGGTCGGGACACCGTTGTTCGTGTTGTCCATGGCCTTGCGGATGGTCGGAAAGAGAACCATCTCGCCGATGGCTAACGAAGTCTTATAGTGCTCTTTTTCATAGCCGAATGAACCCGCCATGCCACAACAGCCGCTTGGGATGACATGGACTGTGGCACCTTTGAGCAGTTTCAAGGCAGCAACGGTCTTTTCCGTTCCCACCAAGGCTTTTTGATGGCAATGGCCGTGGAGCCATATTTCAACGGCATCGGTCTTGAAATCTTCCATGGTGATGCGGCTTGCAGTCACTTCATGCATGATGAACTCATCAAAAAGCAAGGCGTTGCGTCCTAGTTGTTGGGCTTGTGGACGCAGCTCGACAGGCACCAAGTCGGGATATTCGTCGCGGAAGCTGAGGATGCACGAAGGCTCGATGCCGACCAAGGGCGTTTGTTCTGAAATCTTGTCTTTCAGCAGGTTGACATTCTTTAAAGCGAACTTTTTCGCCAACTTGAGGTTGCCTTTCGAGATGGCGGCACGGCCGCTCTCGACGTGTTTCGGGATCTCCACTTCGTAGCCCAAATGCAAGAGTAATTGGGCGAAGATCAGGCCTAGTTCGGCTTCTTGGAAGTTGGTGAACTCATCGGCGAAGAGGTAGACTTTGCCTTTGGTGGCCTGTCCGTGGTGCCGGCGACATTCCTTTTTGACCGCTTTGCGCATCGTCATGCGGCTGAGGGTCGGAATGTCGCGCTCGGTCGAGAACTTGATGATCCGTTTAATGATGTTGGAAGAGAAGTTCCATGAGGCAAAGAGGTTGTAAATCGGCCAAACAAGGTGCCCCAATTGCTCCACTGTGGCCATCCACGACACGGCAAAGGAGCGCAAAGGCATGCCGCTGACGTCGTATTTGTGTTGAAGGATTTCGGAGCGCAGGCGTGTCATGTCGACGTTGGAAGGACACTCGCTGCGGCAGCCTTTGCAAGCCAAACAGCTGTCCAACACTTCGGCCAATTCCTCCGATTTCAGGATGCTTTTGTCTTTGTTGAGCGCTTGTGTGAAGGCCTCGCTCTCCCACCCTCTCGTGAGGATTTCGCGCAACACATTGGCGCGGGCACGGGTGACCTTGGTCTCGTCGCCACTCACCTTGAAAGCGGGACAAAGTGTGCCGCCAATCAGGTTCGACTTGCGGCAGTCGCCGGCACCATTACATTGTTCAATGCTGCACATCAGGGCATGGAGTTGTGTCTTTGCTCCCGTGGCACCTTCCACCTTGCATTCGTCGAAGGCTGCCTTCCAATTGTAGTAGGTACAGGCCCCTGAGCTCTGAGGACCCTGAGCCTGTCGAAGGGCCGAAGATTTTAGCTCCTTTTCTATGGCATACCGCTGCCCCACCTCAAAACGCAGCATGCTGTCCATAGGCAATGTGTCGACGATCTTATGGAGGTTAAAGACTTGCTCGGGATCCCAGCATTTTTTGAGGTCTTGCATCAAGGCATAGACTTCGTCGCCATAAAGCAATTGGATGAATTCGCCACGGAGTCGGCCGTCGCCATGCTCACCGCTGAGCGAGCCTTTGTATTTCTTGACCAAGAGGGCGGTTTCGTACGCTACTTCGCGGAATTTTCTTAGTCCTTCGGCTTCTTTGATATTGATGATGGGTCGCAAGTGCAACTCGCCTGTGCTGATGTGAGCGTGATAGACACAGCTCAAGCCCAGCTTTTCCAACATTTGGCCAAAGTCGGCCATGTAGGCGGGCAGTTTCTCGGGTGCCACGGCCGTGTCCTCAATGACGCCGATGGGTTTGGCATCGCCTTTCATGCCGGTGAGCAGACCCAAACCTGCCTTACGCAGACTCCATACCTTGCTGATTTCTGAGCCATAAACGCGAGAGCAGGCGTAGACCAGCTGTTCGTCATTCTGCATTAAGGCTCGCTCCATCTGGTCGGCGACGGCGTCAATTTCGGCCCTAGTCTCGCCACGCAACTCGATGATGAGGATGGCAGCGGGGTCGCCTTGCACGAAGAAGCGGTTTTTCTGTTGCTCTACGTTCTGCTTGCTGAGTTCCAAGATGTTGCGGTCCATCAACTCGACGGCGGAGGGATGGTGTTTCAGGGCGACGAGATTGCCCAAGAAACTCTTTTGCAACGTGTCGCAATGGGCGCATACCACCATCTTCTCCTTGGGCGGTAAGGGGTCGAGGTCGACTTTGATTTCGGTGATGAAGGCCAAGGTACCTTCGCTGCCCGCCAACACCTTACAAAGGTTCACTGTGCGGTCTTCAAGAGGCTTGGAGTCATCGTGCAGGTCTTCGATCACCTCGTCGATGGCATAGCCACAGGAGCGTCGGCGCAGGGTTTTGTCGGGGTAGTTTTCTTCGATGGAATGGACGGTTTTTTCGTCCAATGCCCAACGGATGAGTTGAGCGTATATGCTTTGTATCAGTAGATTGGATTGGTTTTCCCAGAAATGGTTTCCAAACCTTTCTTCCAATTCACGGATGATATAGGTTTTGAACACTTCTACGCTGCCGTCGCAAAGCACACCTCGGGCTTCCAACACATGGTGTCGGGTGCTGCCATAGATGAGGGAATGCGATCCGCAGGAGTTGTTACCGAACATGCCGCCGATGCAGCAGCGGTTGCTGGTGGAGGTCTCGGGACTGAAAAAGAGTCCGTAGGGTTCCAAAGCGAGGTTGAGTTCGTCTAAAACCACGCCTGGTTGCACCCTCGCCCAACGTTCTTCCTTGTTGATTTCAAGTATCTTCTTGAAATGTTTGCTGATGTCGACCACAATGCCGCTACCCACCACTTGTCCGGCGATGGAAGTGCCGCCTGCCCTTGGAATGAGGTGGGTGTGTTGCTTTTTGGCTTCTTCTATGAGATAGACGACGTCTTGTTCGTTTTCAGGAAAAGTCACGCCTTGCGGCACCTCACGGTAGGCCGACGCATCGGTGGCGTAGGCAATGCGGTGCAGCGGGTCGGTGTGTATGGTGTACATCTCGGCTTATTTGTCCAGCTGGCTGAAAATGCTGTTGTTGCTCTTGAATTCGGGCACGATGGCTTTCATCTGGGCCACGATCTTCATTGGGTCGCAGGTCTCCAAGGCTTCGTGCAGTTTGATGAACATGGCGTCGACATCGGCGGCCGCGTATTTCCTCACGATGGCGTGCATGATCTTCTCGTTGTCGGTCTTGATGGTGTTCTCTTCGTTGGCCAACACCTCTTCGTAGAGTTTCTCGCCTGGGCGAAGGCCAGTTTCGATGATCTCTATTTCTGGACGGTGGGCCAACTTGCGCATCTTCTCGGCCAGGTCCCAAATCTTGACCTTCTCGCCCATGTCGAAAACGAAGATGTCGCCACCCTCGCCAATGGAGCCGGCTTCAAGCACAAGGCTGCAAGCTTCGGGGATGGTCATGAAGAAACGTGTAATGCGACGGTCGGTGACGGTGATGGGGCCGCCCTGCTCGATCTGTTTGCGGAACAGCGGCACTACCGATCCGTTGGAGCCTAACACATTGCCGAAACGCGTGGTGATGAACTTGGTGTTGCCTTGGCGACTCTGCGTGTAAATCTCGGCGATACGCTTGGTGGCTCCCATCACATTGGTCGGGTTGACGGCCTTGTCGGTCGAAATCATGACGAACTTCTCCACGCCATATTCAATGGACAAGTCGGCCACGAGCTTGGTACCAAACACATTGACGAACACGGCTTCGTAGGCATTCTCTTCCATGAAAGGCACGTGCTTGTAGGCTGCGGCATGGAACACCACCTGGGGATGGTAAGTCTCAAACACCTCCCTCATGCGGATGGGGTCTTTCACGTTGGTGATGACGAAGGCCATGCGGCTTTTCATCTCCTTGAATTCGGGCGTGTTGTTCATCTCGAACTGGAAGTCATACATCGGCGACTCCGCTTGGTCGAGCATGATGAGCTTCGAGGGGTTGTAGTGCATCACCTGGCGGCAAATCTCGCTACCGATGGAGCCCGCAGCGCCGGTGACGAGCACCACCTTGTCGTTGATTTCGCGTATGACGTTGCTCTTTCCCAAAATGATAGGCTTGCGGCCTAACAGGTCTTCGATTCTAATATCTTGGATTTGGTTGGTCGAGATTCTGCCGTCCACCCATTTGTCGAAAGCCGGGATGGATTTCACGATAAGGTTGAGTGCCAGACCTTGCTCGATGATTTCCTTGTTGCGTTCTTGCGTTAGGCTGGGGATAGCCACAATCATCACGTCGATGTCGTACTTTTCGATGAACTCGGGGGTCATGGCCACCTTGGGAGAATAGATCTTGATGGTATTGATTTGGGTGCCTACACGTTTCGGGTCGTCGTCGACGAAGGCTTTGATCTTGAATTTCGAGTTGGTGTCCTGACTCAACGTGCGCAACAGCATGGTACCGCCATCGCCCGCGCCATAGATGAGGGTGTTCATCTTGTCGGCTGTGTTCTTGTACACCTCGTTATACAGACGTCGGATGACGAAACGCATGAGGCTCATCGCCACCATGGTAATCAGATAGTGGTAAATGATGGTCACATAACGTGGGTAGATATTGGTCGCCAGAGACGGAGAGATCTGATGGATGACTAACTTACTAATAATAAGGAAAGACAACGCCCCGGTACAAGCATAGAAAATCTTTCGGACGTCATTAAATCCTGAGTAACGCAGCATACCGTCGTAGACCCTACTGATGAGGAAAGCCAAGAGGTAGACCGCAGGCACGAGCCAGATGCGGCTCCAGTCGAAGACGGAGGCTGCAATATTTTTGAAATAAAGCATCATGATGGCCAACACATAGGCCAAAATGACAATAATCATATCTACCGCCAAAATCCAATATCGTGGCAGTGTGTTGCTTTTATGTTTTCCGAAGATGAAATTACAAAAGCGAGTAATCATTTTTCGCATAGCAAAAAGTCTTTAAAGGACTGCAATATTACGACATTTTTTTAAACAATTAAAAATATTTTTCAGCCTTGTTTTATTTTCCTTCGGAAGGCTGGTTGTCGTGGGCATCAAGGCATTCTGCCAATGCCGAAACGAAATACCAGCGTCCGTTGCTTTCGCAATAGCATTTGTAGCGGGTACGTTGTTTCTCCCCTTTTTGGAAGACAAGACCGTTTTTCAGGACGAAACGGGCGCCATGGGGAAGGCTTTCCACGGTGGTTGTGTTGTCGGGCTGTTTGTCGTATTTATGCAATACCCTTTGCAAGTTCAGGTCGGCGGTGCTGCTGGCCTTGATGTGGTTGAGGTGTTTGTGCAGGGCGTTGAGTACGTCATTGGGGAAGATGGTTTCCGTCAGAAAAGGTTGCAGCAAGGTGGAAAAACTGGTTTGCCATTCTTGGCCATGAGGTTGTACACGCCGTGAGCCATATTGCTGGTAAACGTCGTAGTGCGCCACCTCATGCACGTAAGTGATGAGCATCTGGTAGGGATTCAAGTCGAGGTTGAGGGTGATGGAACAGATGCCGTTTTTGGTTCGGGGTGGACGGAAGTCGCCCAACTTGGAGCTTCGTGGTCGCTTGAAATGCAGTTTGAAACGTCTTTGCTCGTACAAGGCGCCGACCATGGCTACCGCTGTTTCGGGGAAATAGCGTTTCAACAGGGCAAGTTCTTCAGCCTTCATCGTTGTGCAAGAGTTCGTATTCCATGGTTTCTTGTGGCGCATAGCTCCACTTGGTGCAGGTGTTGCAATGGCGCGGTGCGCGGCGACGGCCAGGCACTTCCTTGGTCTTACAGGAAGACACGAGAACCGTGGTAAGAATTAATGCGAGGATTAGGATTGTTTTTACTCCCCCCGCCCCCCTCACAGAGGGGGACTGTCCCCCTTTTAAGGGGGGCAGGGGGGATTTAAAACACCCTCTTCTATTTATGTTACTTTTCATTGCGATAGCCAATTAGCTGGGTTCTGACGTGTTTGTTCTTTCAACAATTCAAAATGCAATTCGGTCTTGCCCTCGGTCTTGTTGGTGTGGACGGAGCCGATGTTTTGTTTGGTCTTCACCTTGTCGCCGCGTTTCACCGTGACGTTTTCGAGGTTGGA
>Ga0310691_10005481_pt1 | contig 13877 bp, 6 predicted proteins | sample 176DNAGHGlowgp2_FD_203887 | JGI IMG/M metagenome (GOLD analysis project Ga0310691, IMG submission 203887) | Sheep rumen microbial communities from Palmerston North, Manawatu-Wanganui, New Zealand - 1766 DNA GHGlow gp2 (v2) (version 2) | ecosystem: Host-associated > Mammals > Digestive system >... | reverse complement strand
TGGCGTTCTTGTAGACCATGATGTAGTCTATGCATTTGGACGGGTTCTTTGCCGAGAACGTGAATTCTTCCGGCGAGATTACCGTCCAGTCTTTCTTCATTATGCTCATGGTTTCACTCTCAGGCAGGGCGTTGAAATCCCCGCACAGAATTACAGGCTTGCGGGAACTGCCGTATTGCTTTGCCGCCCATTCGTTAATCTGCTTGGCCTGGGCGACCTGTGCGTTTGCGGACCTATGGTCGAGATGAGTGGAGCAGAACACGAAATCCTTGAATTCGCACCCTGAAACGGCCCGCGGTTCGGCGCCGTCCCCCTTGGCAAGAGCGACGGAAATATTCCTGATGATTCCAAGATCGGGGTCATATGCTACGCCGTCACCGTATTTGCCGCCCTGGTATGCCATCGCCGGGGTGAAATGGAAACTCCATCCGCCCATCTGCTCGGCGAACAGCTTTATCTGGTAGTCGGGATTGCGGGTGGTGCAGCTGTCCAGCTCGTTCATCGACAGTGCCTGCACCCCAAGCTCCTTCATCATTGCCGCCACCATGCCGGTGGTGTTCTCTCCGCTCTTGCTGAAAACGCCCACATTGTATGTGGCGATGCGGTAAACTCCATCTGTCGGGGAGGGAAGATCTTTGCCGGGGTTGTTCTTGCAGGCAGTGGAAAACAGCACTGCAATCATCAGTAATAGGTTCAGTGTACGCGAAAACATAATCGAATCGAATTCTATGCAGATACAAATTTAGCTATTTTCCAGCAAATGCCAGCCGGGTGTGCCTATTTCCATGACATGTTGCTCGAACTCGTCGTGAGGGTATATGGAGGCTTTCCGGAGCTTCACCCTGTAATTATATATGGTAGAAGGGGATTTCTTGAGGAAGCTGGCTATCTGGGAAGACTCGCTAACTCCCAGGCGTATAAGCGCGAAAATGCGCAGTTCATTGGTCAGATGCCCATTCTGGAGTTTCTTCCCTATGCGCTGGTCTTCCTTAAGCATGGAGTTCAACTGGCTCACGAAATCCGGGAACATCCCAAGGAATGCATGGTCGAACTCCGCGTAGAGGGTTTCCCGCTGGTTGTCGATGAAATCATCCGAGCGTAGCGCCTTCATTATCTGGTCTATATCCTTGGATTTGGCTACGTTCCTGATGGAGGAGCGGTACTGCTCTATGCCGTTTATATGGCTGGAAAACATGGACATGTAGCGCCCCATGTAGATGTCTTTTATGTCGTTGGCCTCCTTCATTTTCACCAGACCGTCCTTGATTTCCTGATTGGCCTTCAGAACCTTCTTCTGGAGGCTTCGGATCCGCAGCAGACCGACTATGGAAACCGCCAGGAGCAGAGCTGCCAGAACCAGGGCGTAGATGAGCTCGCGGATGCGGCGTGTGTTCATCCTGTCGTATGTGGAGGTAATCTCCGGCATGAACCAGGCGATTTCCTCCTGGCATATGCGGGCATCTGCCATCACGGCATCCTGATATGCACGGTTGATGTACCTGTATGCCCTTTCCGGCTGCCCGTAATCGAGCAGCAGCACCGCCGCCTGGATGATTGAACGGGAAGCCCTGACAGAGCCGGCCATATCGTGGCGGGCGCTGATGGCATAGTGCATTAGCGCCTGGTCCTTATTGCCTTCGGCCTTGTAAGTCTTTGCAATCCAGTAGTGGATAATGGCCAGGTTCTGGTTAGGATATTCCTGGTTTTCCAGGTAGTCCAGCAGTAATTTTCGGGCTTCGGCGTTCTTTCCTTTGGACATAAGAGCCTCGGCCATTTCTGTATTGTAGTTCAGCGTGCTGGGCCGGGAAATGGACAGACTCAGCTGGCGGTAACGCATTTCCTGTTCTCTGTATCCAGCTGTCAGTTTTGGATCCTTGTTCACAAGCACGAGATTGTGGTAAAGCGTTGTGAAAGCTTGATAATAAGGCCTAAACTGTTCCGAAGACATGCGGGATGTGTCTATAGATTCGACGAGATCCTTGGCACTGTAGTACATTCCCGAAATCAGGTATCTTCCTGCGAGGTCCAGCACTGCGTCGGTTTTCAGAGCGTCGTCGTTCAGTTCACGTGCGAGCGACTGCTTTAAGTATATGTAATGCAGGGCAGAATCCAAGTTGAATTTGTAGTATTCGTCACATAGCCCGCAGCATACCCGGTAGCGGGACAGCAAGTCCGGTGCATCCCCCAGCTGACACCTCATTTCGCTGATGCGGGCCTCTTTCCTGGAAGTGATTTCGTCGTTTGTTTCAAGTATGCGGTCCAGCTCTGCAATGGCATTCCGGGTAGGGACGGAGATGCCGGAAGATGTGAGGCACCCCTGCAGCATGAGCACTGAAAGCAGTAAAGGCAGGATATTCTTCATTGTCGCAAAAATACAAATTAATAGTTAAATCCCCAACAGTTTACTCTACTAATTTTTGTTGTATATAGAAAAAGCAAGTATTTGGAAATCAATCTATTATATTTATCAATGCGGTTGCTATGGTCTACTAAAACCGTTCAGACCCTTTCGCGCACGCGTGATTCATGCTATATTTGCAAAAACACGCACGCTAATAATCACTTTTTTAATCTATCATAACAATGTTGCAAAAAAGACTGTTCGCTATTCTGTCCGTACTGCTTGGTATGGCAGTGTCTTTTGGCGCATTCGCGCAAAAGCAGACAGTTACCGGCACCGTGCTCGATAGCTCAGGTCCTGTGATAGGGGCTGTGCTCCAAGGCAAGGATGCCAATGCTGTCACGGACATTGATGGTAAGTTTGCCATCACCGTTTCTCCCGACGACGTCCTCACAGTCTCCTGCCTTGGCTATGTGTCCAAGCAGGTCCCCGTTGACGGACGCTCCAAGATCAGCATCACCCTCGAAGAAGACGCCTTCATGATGGAGGACGCCGTAGTCGTTGGTTACGGCACCATCAAGAAGACCAACCTCACAGGTGCGGTATCCGTAATCAAGGCCGATGAACTCAAAGACCGTTCAGCTCTCGATGTGGGTCACATGCTCCAGGGTTCGGTTCCCGGACTTAACGTCACTTCCGGTTCCGGCCGTCCCGGCCAGGCCGCTTCGCTGAACATCCGTGGTTGGAACTCCATCAACGGAGGCTCCCCGCTGGTTCTCATCGACGGTGTTGAAGGTGACATCCAGTACATCAACCCTGCCGATGTGGATAACATCTCCGTCATCAAGGATGCCGCCGCCGCGGCCATCTACGGTGCAAAGGGTTCAGCCGGTGTCATCCTGGTCACCACCAAGAGTGGCTCCAAGGAGAAGGACGGACGTGCCAAGGTCACCTACAGCGGCCGTTTCGGCGTCACCGCCCCCACTACCAGCACGGACTATGAAACCCGCGGCTACGACCACGTGTACCTCACCAACCTGTTCTGGGAGCGTTACAGCCCCGGCACCAAGTATGCAAACTACTCCGATGCAGACATGCAGGAACTCTGGGCCCGCCGCAACGACAAGGTTGAGAATCCCGCACGCCCGTGGGTTGTGATCACCCAGGAGAATGGCAGGGACGTGTATAACTACTATGCCAACACCGACTGGTACCACGTTCTCTACAACGACTACAAGCCCACTACCAACCATATGATAACCATGAGCGGCGCGACCGGTGCGGTTAACTATCTGGTTTCCGGCGGATACCTCTACGAGCAAGGTATGTTCAAGAAGGATCCCGACCACTACAACCGTGTGAACCTCCGCGTCAAACTCGGCTTCGACGTCAACGACTGGCTCCGTATCGGATCGAATCTCAGCTACTTCAACAGCTCCTACTTCTATCCTGGCCAGGGTGGTATCAACAACACCTTTTCAAAGAGTACCGTGCACGTGCTGGCCAGCTATCCGGAAATGAACCCGGACGGATCCAACATCTACACCACCAAGTACAACGGCTACGAGGCTATGGACGGCCTGCTGATGCTCCTCAACAGCGACCATTTCAACGAAGATAAGGTAGATAACCTGAGCGAGACCCTCGACTTCACCATCACCCCTGCCAAGGGGCTGGTAATCAAGGGAGACTATACCTATGCTCTGAAGTACACCCGCTATCTCAACCGTTCCGTGAACGGCACCTATTCCAAGTACCCCGGCGAGATTCTTGTTAAGAACGACAACTCCGCTTTCTATGATGTTCTCTCCGAATCTGCCAACACCAACATCTATCAGGCCTACAACCTGTACGGCACATATGAGAAGAGCATCGCTGATGCCCATAACTTCAAACTCATGGCCGGTGTCAACTATGAGACCCGCTGGATCAAGGATCTCGGTGCGAAGGGATACAACCTTTACTCCACCGAGCTCAACGACCAGGATCTCGTAGGTGCGGACCCCGAAGACCCGGACGGCAAGAAGCGCATGGAAACCAGCGGAGGCCAGAACGAGCTTAAGACTGCGGGTTACTTCGCCCGTTTCAACTACGACTACAAGGGCCGCTATCTGCTTGAGGTGAACGCCCGCTATGACGGATCTTCCCGCTTCCTGCGCGGAAGCCGCTGGGTGTTCTCCCCTTCGGCGTCTCTTGGTTGGAAGTTCTCCGAGGAGAGTTTCTTCCAGCCCCTCAAGAAGTGGTGGGATACCGGTAAACTGCGCTTCTCCTATGGCCAGCTCGGCAACCAGCAGCTCAGTGCCTATTATCCGGCCATCCGCACTATTTCCACCGACGGCAAGTCCTCCTACCTGCTTGGCGGAGCCAACCTGCCCCAGGCAACCCTGAGTGCTCCGGTATCCTCCGGCCTCACATGGGAACGTTCCATCCAGAGCAATTTCGGTATCGACCTTGGTTTCCTTGGCAACCGTATGACTCTCAGCGCTGAAGCTTATATCCGCGACACCAAGGACATGCTTACCGCAGGTGAACCCCTGCCCGCCGTGTACGGCGCCAGCGTTCCTCAGGAGAACACCGCAGACCTGCGCACCAAGGGTTATGAATTCACCATCGGCTGGAGGGATTCCTTCAGTCTCGGAGGAAAGCCTTTCAACTATGGCGCGAGCGTGGTGTTCAGCGATTATATTTCCCACATCACCCGCTTCAATAACCCGGACAAGCTCTTCGCAAAGACCTACTGGGTAGGCAAGACCTATGGCGAAATCTGGGGCTATACTGTCGACGGCCTCTTCGCCACCGACGCTGAAGCAGCAGCTTACACCGTGGATCAGTCCAAGGTTAACGACTCCCAGATCTTCCCTACCACCACCACATCTCCCAACGGCCTGTACGCCGGTGAAATGCGCTTTGTCGACCTCGACGGAAACGGAAAGATCGACAAGGGTGCCGAGAAGGTGGGCGACAGCGGTGACTGGCAGATTATCGGTAACAGCCAGCCCCGCTACAACTATGGTATCAATCTCAACGCTTCCTGGAACGGATTCGACTTCGCAGTCTTCTTCCAGGGCATCGGCCACATGGATTGGTATCCGCCGGCAGGCTTCCGTTCCTTCTGGTTCCTTTACGACCGTCCTTATCAGGTCTTCATCCCCAGGAACTTCCTGGACGACTGCTGGAGCGAGGAGAACCCTAATGCATACTATCCCCGCCCTCACGGCTACGTGTCCATGAGCGCCTCCCGTCCCCTCGGCGTGGAGAACACCCGCTATCTGCAGAATATCGGCTACCTGCGCCTGAAGAATCTCACCTTTGGTTACACGCTTCCCGAAAGGCTCACAAAGAAGATCTCCATCCAGCAGCTTCGAGTATACTTCACAGGCGAAAACCTCTTCTACCTGGCTCCCGGACTTCACGGTAAATTCGTTGATCCGGAAATGGCACAGACCGGCGGCACAGGCCGCGTCTATCCCTGGCAGAAGAGTTTCTGCTTTGGCATCGACATAACCCTTTAAAAGAATCCTGCAATGAAAAAGATATTTTATTCCATACTGTTAGTGCTTGCCGGGTTCGCTATTACCGGCTGCGACGACCTTCTGGACGCCGTGCCAAAGGACCGTCTTACTTCAGATACCTTCTTCAAGAACGAGAGTGAGCTGAAAGCGTTCGCCATCGTTTTCTATGGAGCATTCCCTGAAGGAGATCTCTATGTCGCCAACGACGACCATTACACCCAGAACAACATGTCCAACGAGGAAATGGGCAAACGCACCATTCCCGCCAGCGGCAGCGGTTGGAGCTGGGGCGCACTCCGAAACATAAACACCCTGCTGGAGAACCTGGATCATTGCCCGGACCAGACAGTCCGTGTGAAGTATGAGGCACTGGCCCGCTTCTTCCGCGCGTATTTCTATTTCAATAAGGTAAAGCGTTTCGGTGATGTGCCGTGGTACGACAAACCTCTGGGCTCCACCGATACCGAGCAGCTCACCCGCCCTCGCGACAACCGTGAGTTCATCCTCGGCAAGATGCTCGAAGACATAGACTTCGCAATCGCGAACCTGCCTGTTGAAAAGAGCACATACGAAGTTACCAAGTGGACGGCTATGGCCCTGAAGTCCCAGTTCTGCCTGTTCGAGGGCACCTTCCGCAAGTATCACGCGGGCGATGTCTTCCTCTCCACCCTCCCTTCGGATGCCCGCAGCTACAAGTGGTATCTGGACGAGTGTGCTAATGTTTCCAGGGAGTTCATCCAGACCAGCGGTTACGGCCTGCATCCCAGCTATTGGGAGCTCTTCCACACCATGGATGCCACCGAGCTCACCGACGAAGTCATCCTGGCCCGCGACTACAACAAGACCTACGGCGCCTACCACAATTCCGGCAGCACCATGAACACCGGCTCCCGCGGATGCCCTTCCATGACCAAGAAGCTGATTGCCAGTTTCCTGATGAAGGATGGTACCCGCTTCACGGACCAGGCCGGATGGCAGACTATGGATTTCGTTCAGGAAACCCAGAACCGTGATTCCCGCCTTGCCTCCAGCATCCGTACTCCCGGTTACAAGCGTATGGGCGAAACCGTCACCGCTTCTCCGGATTTCAAAGTAACCTTCTCCGGTTATCATCCGGACAAGTACGTCACCACCCCCGATCAGGATACCAACAACGCGTCGGACATCGACCTCATCCTCTTCCGTTGCGCTGAGGTTTACCTCAACTTTGCAGAGGCTCTTGCTGAAGCGGGCACCCTTACCCAGGATGATCTGGATATGTCGGTGAATCTTCTCCGCAAGCGCGCCGGCGTTGCAGCAGGGATCAATCTCGCTGCTGCTAATGCCAATCCCGATCCTTTCCTTACCGATGCCGCCTGGGGCGGATACCAGAGCCCTGTGCTTCTCGGCGATGCCAACAAGGGCGTGATCCTCGAGATCCGCCGCGAGCGTGCAGTCGAGCTTTGCCAGGAAGGCTTCCGCTACTACGACCTCATGCGCTGGAAGGAAGGCAAACTCTTCGAGGCTCCTTTCTACGGAATGTACTTCACCGGTGCAGGCACCTTCGATGTGGATGGCAACGGCACCAACGACATTGAAATCTACACCGCCAGCAACGGCAACACTGCCGCAACTGCAAAGAAGCTGGACGACGAAATCTTCCTCAAGGATGGCAACAGCGGCCTTGTATGGCTCCATAAGACCATAGTCCGCAACTGGGACGAGAACAAGGATTACCTCTATCCCATCCCTACGGACGACCGCAACCTCTCCGGAGGAAAGCTCACTCAGAATCCCGGCTGGGACGACGGTTTAACTTTCTAATCGAATGACGATCATGAAAAAATACATTTTCAATATTCTGGCAATTCTTTCAGCCCTGCTCCTTCTGGGTGCATGTGTGCAGAAAGAGAACGAGCAGCAGGAGCAGCCCGTCGCCTCGATGACTGGCGTCTTCTATGTCGGAGTCGACGGTGCCGGCGAGGTGCTGGAAATTTCGGCAGCCAAGGCCACTACCATCATGGTGCGCGCCCTTGCAGACGAAGGCGAGGTGTCGGATCTTGCTCTGAACATCTCCTTCAAGGCGGATCCCGACGCTGTGTCGGCATACAACTCCGCTCACGGCACATCCTACGTGATGAGCCCCGGCTCCGCATACGAATTCACCACTCCCGAGGCGATGATGCCCCGTTACGGACGTTCTTCCACCTCCGCAAAGCTCAAGATTTCGGTATCCGGGCTTGAGGATGGAGTCACCTATGTGCTGCCTCTCACCATCGACAAAGTCTCCGGCACGGACAAGTGGGAACTCAAGGATGCTCCACAGGCATTCATCGTGTTCAAGAAGGCCTATGTTGCCCCCAATGCCGGTTCCGGCACCAAGGAAGATCCCTATAACATCTATACGGCTCAGGACCTGATGGGCATGAGAGACCTTCTCATAGCGAAGAAGATTACGTATTTCCGCCTTCAGGAAGACATCGACATGTCCGGCATAGAGAACTGGATACCTCTCAACTTTGATTCCCCCTATGAGCTGGGAATCGATTTCGACGGCAACGGCCATACCATCTCGAATTTCTTCTGCGATTTCGCATCCTATCCCAGCTTCTTCGGAGTGCTGAACGGCAAATGCTACGACGTAACATTCCTTAATGCGAAGGTTGTGGTTGCCGATGCCCGTTCCGGTATCCTTGCCGGTTACTGTGGCCTTCAGGATGCATCCAAGGGCATTCGCGGCGACTGCACCCGCGTGCATATCCAGGGCGAGCTGGACCACATGTCCTCCAGCAAATACGGCGCCGGCGGTTTCTTCGGATTCATGGGCACCGGATCGCTGCGTGCCTGCTCGGCAGATGTCATCATCAACTCCAGGCTCAATAACGTGGGCGGTCTCTTCGGCTACTGCGGCAAGGAGGTTGAGGTTGTCGACTGCTGGACCAGCGGTGTCATTACCGGCGGACAGCGCGTAGGCGGCATCGGCGGCGGCACCGTGGGTGACGACGATCCCGAGGTCCCTATCAGGATAGCCAACTGCTACACCACAGCCACGGTTAACGGTTCCTTCGGTATCGGAGGCATCGGCGGATACTTCTGCAAGGCCAAGGCCACCCCGAACGACGTGGATCCCGGCAATATCATCGAGAACTGCATTGCGTGGAACGATGCAATCAGGGCGAATTCCGCGCCCGGCGGATCAGGCGTGCCCAACCCCGGCGACTTGAGCCACTACAGCTGCGGCGCAATCGTCGGCTGGACCGCCGTGCGCAATACTCTCCGCGACTGCTTCCGCAACCCTGCGATGAAGTACAACGAGAGTATCTTCTTCGATTACTCCGACCAATTCTCTCTCTACAATCAGGAAAACGTATCTCCCGCATCACCGCTTGTTGTGGTGCCTGTGGAAGGAGCGAACTACAACTATCCTTATCACGGAAAGGCCGCCCCTACCGGCAAGACCGTCTCCGAGATTGCCAAGGGGCTCGGGTGGAGTTCCAACGTATGGGATTTCAGCGGCGAGCTTCCTGTCTTGAAGGGCAAACCGTCTTCCGACACTCCCGATGCTCCGGATCCGAGCGGACAGCTCCCGGATTTCGATGAAAACGAGTTCTACAACTAATAAATGCATCAGATTATGAAAACAAGAAATATACTTATAGCCTTGTCTATCCTTGCTGCAGCGTGCGGCTGCACCAAGAATGAGCAGCTTGAGCAGCCTCAGGCTACCGGTGATCTGGTGACCATTACCGCAACCCTTCCCGACGATGCCGACGTCAAGGGCGGCAGCCTTAAGACCATACTTTCCTGGACCTGGAATGCAGGCGACAAACTGACCGTCATCGGTGAAACCACCGAAATATTCACCATCAAACCCGGCTTTACCGACAAGAAGGCTGAGTTCGAGGGCTTTGCCGTCAAGGGCAGCAAGTTCACCATCCTCTATCCTGGCGAATCAGCCCTGGAAACCGACTGGAACACCCAGGTGCAGAAGGGTAACAACAACATGGACCACCTCAAATATGAGGCGGCCCTGAAAGATGTGGATGACTATACCACCTTCGCATTCAATTCCGACTGGGCACAGGCTCACGGAGGCACCCTCCAGCAGACCGGTGTGCTCAAGTTCACGATCCCCCTTCCTGTAGAGATCACCAAGCCGGACACCCTGATCATGAGTTCCGACGATGCAGTGTTCTTTGCAACCAACGGAGAAGAGGCTACCAAGTCCGTCAAGATGGCTTTCCAGGATTGCACTCCTGAAGACAGCGTGCTTGTTGCATGGATGACCACGTCCTGGAACGAAGTCACCGTCCCCACCGGAGCCTCTATCTACATCAATGTTATTGGTAACGATAAGTCCATGAGCCGCGATGTCCTTCTCTCGAAGGATGCCTTCCTCAAGACCGGATTCGTTAATACCTTCTCTTTCACCGGCAAGACCGGATGGTCCGACGAGGCCGTCAACGCACACTATGCCGGCGGTAAGGGAACCAAGGTCTCTCCCTGGATCGTGCAGACTGCAGATCAGCTCCGCTGCATTGCCGGCGACCTTGCAGACGGAACCTTCCGCTACTACAAGCTGGACGCGGATATCGACCTTACCGGCGGTCCCGAGTGGGTTCCTCTCAACAATGCCGACACTTTCGGCAAGGGTATTGAGTTCGACGGAAACGGCAAAACCATCAAGGGTCTCACCGTTACTTCCGATGTGCCTTATCCCAGTTTTGCCGGTGTGCTTTACGGAAGCATCAAGGATGTGACCTTCGAAGGCGCCGTGATTGAAGGAAATGCCAACAATGCCGGTGTGGTGGCCGGTTACATCGGAACATCCGGCAAGGTCGGCAACTGCAGCGGCGTTACCGTAAAGGATGCCACCGTCAGCGGTTCCGGCAGTAACGTAGGCGGATTCGCAGGCGTAGTGGGCGCTAACGGCACCATCAGCGACTGCCACGTTACCGGTACCACCGTCTCCCAGACCGCCACTGCTACCGGAAAAACCGCGGCCGGTTTCGCCGGAAACATCAGTGCCGCCGCCAAGTTCAGCGGATGCACCGTGAAGGCGGATGTTTCCAACCCTTCCAGCTACTATACTGCCGGTTTCATAGGGCAGATCGGCTCGGCTGTCGCAGTGTCATTCGAAAACTGCGCATATCTGGGAGGAAACATCACTGCAGGCAGGAACAGCACCGGCAACTCTCCGGTCGCAGGCTTCATCGGCCGTCTTGCCAAGAACACAAACGCAAGCTTCACCAACTGCTATGTTGACGGTGCAATCATCACCGCCACCAAGTCCGGCCGTGTCGGAGGATTCGTAGGCGATGCAGGAGACAAGAACAACATGTTCACCAACTGTCACGTCAGCAACAGCACCCTTTCCGGAGCCCAGCATCTCGGCGGTTTCGTGGGTACTTATGCATCTGCCAGCAAGTGCTATGTCGAGACCACCACTCTGAATTCCAATAATGCCAATACCGGCGGTTTCGCGGGTTATCCCGAGAATTCGGTATTCAGCGATTGTTATGTCGCATCCAGCGTCACGGTCAATGGCGGAAGCTTTAACGCCGTGGGCGGATTCATGGGAATCTGCAAGGCCGGCGCCACCATCACCACTTGCTTTACCGCCGCTTCTGTAAGCGGCACCGGCACCGGAGTCGGAGCTTTCATCGGCAATGTCGATGCTGCTCCTGCATCCATTACCAAATGCATAGGCTGGAATGCCACTCTGGAATTCTACGGCGCCGTCAAGAGCGGTGTCAGCACCGAAAAGATTGCCAGCAACTATGCCGGCACGGAAGGAAGCATCTCCTCCCAGGCTACCACCCTCGGCTGGAGCACCGACATCTGGGATCTTTCCGGAGATACACCTAAATTTAAGTAAGAATGAAACTCAAAAGATTCCTTTTGATATTGGTTGTCCTTCCCCTGCTCCTCAACGGATGCGGGGGCAAGGAAAACCATGTTGAGCTTCCCGGACCTCCGATCCAGACTGATCCCCAGGATCCTCAGGACCCCGGTACGGAACAACCGGGAGAGAATCCCGGAGGCACCACCCAGACCAATCCCTGGGATGCCAACCGCGGTGTGGTGGTCACTCCTTCCGGTTCGCAGTGGACTTCAAAGACCGTTAGGGAAGGGATCGTCTATTACCATTTCTCCGGCAAGGACGAGCTTTCCGGCCAGAAGGAGGAGGTTTTCGCAGTAGATGTGGACCTCAACAATCCCAAGTACGAAGTCAAGCTCACCAGGCTTCCCAACGCGGCGTTCACTTCCGATGTTCATAAGAACAACAAGTCCATAGCCACCATCAACGCCGGATATGAACTAGGCTCCATCTACGTCCGTTCCGGCGGTGTGGATTATTCCATCATTCCCAACGTGCAGATCGGATCCACGGGCCAGGACAACTGGAAGAGCGAGGGCGCATTCTACATCACCAGCACCGGTGTTCCCGGTTTTGTTTTCGTAGGATCTCCCAAAGTGGAGGGTGTAGTGCCTGGAATCAAGGGCGGCACCTATGCCGAGGCCGTGAAGAAGCAGCGCAACTACTACATGGGGATGAAGAAAGCAGATTATCCCTACCTGATTTCCAGCGCTCCGACACTTATCGACGATTTCAACCCGTTAGGGGAAAACTTCTGCAATTACAATATCACTGATACACAGGTGAATGCCTTGAATTCAGAGAATCTGGAGCGTCATCAGAGGGTGCGCCATCCCCGCACGGCCGTCGGCCTTACGGAGAACAAGCACCTGATCCTGCTCGTGGTGGATGGACGCCAGACCAACAGGGCCGGTTTCTCCGCCCGTGAACTCACCAAATTCATGGTCAAGTGGTTCAATCCGCAGTACGCCCTCAATCTGGACGGAGGCGGCTCCACCACCATGTGCGTGGAAGGGCAAGGCGACAGCAGGAATGTCGTCAATTCCCCTATTCAGGACGGTGAGCCCGGGAAGGAACGTGGCCGTGATACTCATATTGTGATAGTTGAAAAATAACAAAGAACATGAAAAGTAAACTTCTCTTGATAATCATGCTTGCCGTAGCGGTGTTCGCCGTCTCCTGCAAGAAAGACAATCCTACACCCAAAGATGAACCCAAGACGGAGTTCACCGTCAACCTCCCCTCCAACGGGCCTCTGAGCGTGTATCGCTGGAGCCAGACGGACCAGATCCGCGTGGGCGAGGGAGTCTTCAAGATCAAGGAAGGTGCCGGCACTGCCACCGCTGTTTTCAGCGGTGTTCCCGCCAAGGACAACTTCTACACGATCGCATATCCTGCCGACATCAAGGGCACGGACACTTTCCTGTCCTATTCCCTTGAGGGCCAGACCCAGGCCGGAAACGGCAGCGTGGACCATCTGATCTGCACCGCCCTCATCGAAGATGCGGCCTCCTGCGAGGATATTACCCTCTCCAAGGAGTGGGCCACCAATAATAAAGGGACATTCCGTTCCAACGGCGTTGTGGCGATGACCCTGACCCTTCCCTCCACTGCCACCACCGTTACCGGCATTACGCTGGAGGCGGCAGATGTTGAGTTCCCCATCAATAACTCCGGGGACCGCAAGGATGGCAAACTCTCCCTTGCACTCACCGGCCTGACCGTGGGCGGAAGCCCTGTCAAGGCCTTCCTCGCCGTTGGTGAGAAAGAGGTGAGTATCCCTGCCAACACTCTGAAAATCACCGTGATCGGAGAGCAGTCCTACTATCTCACCCTCGCTCAGGATGTGAAGATGGGCGGAGGAATCCTCACCGAAATCACTGTGAGCGACGCATCGGCCTGGACGGCATTCTCTCCCCTCAACGGGCAGGGCACCGAGGCCGCGCCGTACATACTCAACGCTCCCGAGCATCTGGAGAAGATGTTCGAGCTCATGGAGGAGGGCAAGACCACTTGGTTCGAGCTGGGCGCGGATATCGATATGGCGGGAATCCTGAGCTGGAACCCGCTCAACATCGTCGCACCCTACTCCAATGCCATCAACTTCGACGGCAAGGGCCACACCATCTCCAATTTCACTTGCGAATCCGGTGTTTACCCCAGC
>Ga0310691_10005479_pt1 | contig 13885 bp, 18 predicted proteins | sample 176DNAGHGlowgp2_FD_203887 | JGI IMG/M metagenome (GOLD analysis project Ga0310691, IMG submission 203887) | Sheep rumen microbial communities from Palmerston North, Manawatu-Wanganui, New Zealand - 1766 DNA GHGlow gp2 (v2) (version 2) | ecosystem: Host-associated > Mammals > Digestive system >... | reverse complement strand
GTTTTCACCGAAAATGCTTGGATACAACATAGGTCAGTCCTCCTTTTTTACTCGTCACATTGTTTCCATTGCTTCGAGCAAGGGGACGGAGGGTTCCGCACCCGGATCCTTTGGTGCTTCTCTGTTCCTTTGTTCTGATTATATTATAGCACTCTGAATTAGCACTGTCAAGGGGAGAGTGCTAATTTTCACACAGGTTTCATATTTTTTAACAAGAATGTCACATTGGGTTGTGAGCAATAATGATCTGCCAATTGAACTTTTGACCGCAGTATGGTATAATTATCCTAAGAAATACCGTTCGGGAGTGATGTGAAATGGCAGTCTATATCGTATTTGACATTGAAACACCTAATCGTGCGAACGACCGTATGAGTGCGATAGGAATAACAGCGATAAAGGATAGTAAGATCGTCGCTAACTACTTTTCGCTCGTTGATCCCGAAACGCATTTCGATTACTTCAACACGCAGCTCACGGGTATAGATGCAGAAAAGATCAAGGGCGCTCCGAACTTTGCACAGCTTTGGAAGAAGATAGAGCCGATCATGAGCAAAGGTATCCTCGTTGCCCATAACGCTGTCTTTGATATGAGCTTCCTGCGTTCCTGCCTGCGGAGCTACGGTATCACTTGGAAACCGACTGCGGAGTACCTGTGTACAGTCCAGATCGGCAGGCGTGTCCTTCCCGATATGAAGCATAACCTTAATGTGATGTGCGATCACTACGGCATCGCCCTCGATCATCTGCTTGGGACGAAGCGTCTTTGAAGCTGTGGTAAAATCATTTGGAGAAAAACCACCAAAATGCGATTATAATTCAACTATTTCAAATGACGCAAGAACTCTGTCACTCAACGGCACTTCCTATACTGATTTTCCAATGGCTCACTGTGGCGTGTTTGGGACAAACAACCGAAAAGATCCGAAAACCGGTTGCTCGGGAATGGAACAACAAATGAAAGATTGGAAAAGAATCAAGTACTGCTTATAGGTATACTAAAGATAGAGTACAAAGCCCTAATACGCTAGTATAATTTGTAAACTTTTTCTCCTAAAAATCGTTAGGTGGCCAAAATAATAAAATGAAAGGTCCCGAACTCCAATATATTTTCACCCGCCGCAAAGTCAGCAACAACGGGCACAAAGCGGATATTACATACACCATCGAGCTTATAGCGTGACAAAGATAAACCCTATCCGAGTGGTTTCGGATAGGGTTTTGTTTCCTACGTTCGTTTATTCTTTTGTTTCATCTGTCTCTTCTTCCAGCAGGCTTTCAAGCAGTTCTTTGCGCTTGCGGCGTTCGTCGTCCACTTTTGCGAGCCTTGCTGCTTCATCTGCAAGCTCCGCTCTTGCCTGCTCGGTTATCTGCGGATTTGGCTCGTCCATACGCAGTTTTATCTCGCCGTCGATGACCTCGTATAGGGCATCAACGCCCTCTGATACATTAGGGATTTCAAATTGTGTTTCAGCCTGTTGCTTATATTCCTCCAGCCCGCCCGGGAGCTCACGTAATTTGATGTTTTCAGCCCAGCGCTCGTCAGTCGGCTTCATCACATAAACAACAACTTTGACATCAGGCACAGCCTTGCGGATTTCATCGATATAGGCTATGCGGCGCTTTGCTTTGAAAAACGTCTGCTCCGCGACCACGTTCTTGCCCTGCTTAAGCTGTTCGATAATATCGTGCAGATGCATATCGTTCGCTTTCTTTAAAATGCGAAATTCAACATCAAACGGCACAGAAAGCATGTGACCATACCCAGCATCATCATAAGCTTTCTGCTGGTAGTCATAGACGTTCAGCACAGCAGCATCCGAATTGGCAAAATGGTGCTCTATGAAATATGTCTTACCGCTTGCCGCCGAGCCTATAACAAATGATAATAATTTCATTTCTTAACCTCCGACCTTCAATAAAAGCCTTTTCTGATTAGTTTTTTCTTATATTGCATCTAACTGCTTATTATTTATTCCCGTTATTTATCAATATAGATAATAACTGTGTGGTCTCTTCGGCGCTGATTGATTTGAAATTGCCATTCTTGCTGTTTAGCGAACAGAACAACGCATCTCCTGCGATCCAGTCAGAAGATCCCTCAGTATAATAGCGGTAAATCTTGGTCGCAAGGTCGTTTCTGGGCAGTTGGTAGATTTTCCCTGCTTCGGCTAAGCAGATCTGCAAAGTCATAGCATAATTAAGAGTTATAAATTCGACATCGTACCCGCCAATAGCCTCTCTTTTTGCTACAATACCCTTTGGCAGATCAATGATGCTTATATTGCCATTGGATTTTACAAGTAAGTATTTCATCGTCTAATCCTTTCCAATCAATCGTTGTAACAATCGAGATAGTACTCAACCTCATCATCGTCGTCCGTCCCAAGCAAATCGTACAAAATGTCATAATAGTCATTGTAACCCAACTCTTTGTACTCGTCTTCTCCCATGATTTCAGTTTGGTATTCTTCTGGCGTTCTTTTCATTTGTTCCACCTCCTGTTTTTTAATAATCCAGCACATTTCGTCGTTTGCGGTAGCTAGTGTTACCTGCCGCATCCATTATATCACAACAAGTCGGTTTTGTCAAGCCCTTTGTAAAAAAAACATTTTTGCGGGTTTTCTCTTGACAAATGGAATAATATGTGCTATAATACAAATGCGGTAGTAAGTGTTACAAAACAATAATTACGAGGTGATATTATGAATGAAAAGGTAAGGTTGCAGGTTTATTACCCACAGGAGCACTTCCCTAAGCTGCTGGAAGACGCTGAGCGCAGGGGTATCAGTGCGGCTGCAATGCTCGTCGAAATTGCGCTACAGCACTATTATGGAAAGCGCGATAAAGCCGAAACCGAATCCGACATTACAGCCAAAGTGAAGCAGGAATTTGCTGCATTTTGCTCAAAAGTCGCGGTCAATACAGAGTTTACCATCGCTGACGCCAGCCCCACATTCGCTTCTCACCCAGAGTATCGTGCTCTCCTCGGAAAAAGAATCGCGGTTTTTGTCGCAGACGGTGGATTTGGAAAAAATATTACTGCATCGAGAACTCGCTCGGGATCAGTGCGACGTCGAAGGAACGGCGCAGCTGTATATTTAAAAAAATCAAAGTGAGGTAATTATTATGTCAAATAAACCGGTGAAAAACACACGACTATCCCCTGCGACAGAAGAAGATAAAATAAAATTTCTTAAGGAAAAAAAACGCATATCTCTTGATGGCAATCTTGAAGGCACTAGAGGAATATATGGATTCTTTGCGATCAATGGGACTGAAGTATTATGCTTTTACGTTGGAAAGGCTAATAATATATACAATAGAATGATTGTCAAAGGTCGTGCTCATTTGTATGATTATTATTCTATTTGTAATGATGGAAATGTAAAACGCAGGGATGTTCACGATTTGTTGGACAAGTATCTTGATGCAGGATATTCAATAAAAGTTAAATTAATTAAAAAACTCCCTTACAATGAGAAAGAATCGACGCAGTACAATGCCAATCAGTTGGTTTTTGAAGAGATAAAAGCTCTTTTAGATTTCCAAAAAAAAGGTCAGTGCCCAGATCAGTATCATGAAGCCGTTAAACCAGATGAAAAGAATTACTTAGAAAAAACGTATCCGAAAAATAGAGATGATCGCCATGCGCAACAATAAATCTCCGAATAATATACCAAGAGGCGACCTGAATAAGCGTTTTTTAGGAGGTAAAAATGAGGATATATGAAGGACAAGTCTATAGCTTTAATTCAGCTGTTGACACCAGTGATTTTTACTGCGAATTTCTTGATATCAAAAGTCCTCGCACCGCTTACATCCACTATGGCAATAAACGCTTCTGGTCCATCGGAAATAATTCTAGAATGATCCTGCATTTTCAGAATAAAAAGGGCAAATGGGGTGACAGGATCGTTAAAATACCATTCGAAAAGATCGGAGGAAGACTGGAATTTGACTATCCCGACTACCTGAAAGCATCAGGCATCGCTTATCAGCTGAAAAACAGTCAGGAGGGTATACTTAACGCATGCGGTTCAAATTATCACCTGGTTTATTCTAAGAATGCAAACATCAGCATCGGCTGCGTTGAGTTTATGGACTATTCAGATTATTCGTTTATGGTGCAATATAAAAAGCCGGTGTTGTACATAAACGGAAAACGAGTGACCTTTATCGAGACATCTTATGACTTCGATGACAAGCTCATGGATTATGTCAAAGCTCACATCGAACAAAAACATGAGCTTACTTATGCACAGCTCGCAGCAATAGCCGATCGTTTTGAGATCAGCATAATACAGGTAGAATTCTCTGACGGAACAACACACAAAGATATTAAATAAGAGGTAGCGGTTCACATGCTGACAGAGTTTTTTATCTCAATTAACTTGATACCAAAATCGTATCGCCTTCCCAAAGCTAACAACGCTCAACACCAATAGTTGTAAGTTTTTTCTCCTATTATTCGGTCGGCGGGCACAATAATAAAATGAAAGGTCCCGAACTCCAATTCAAGTTCCCGCCACGAAAACTGCGTGCAAACGCCGCAGAATCAGCGATTACATACCAGATCGAAATAGTGGCTTAAATACAAACGAACCCTGCTCAGATCATAAAATGGGCAGGGTTTTTGGCGTTCTTAAGAGTGTAAGATCATTAGAGTAATAATATGAGCTGCGAGTGTGCTTCAAAGCTCGTATTTACGCAAAAAATAGGACGCCACCGCAGTGCCGCCCTTACAAAAATCTATAAAGCATTTTATGCTTAAGTTTTTTGCATCTCAAGAACCAACCTCTTGAATTCTTCCTTTGAGTTAACAATCTTATACGGTGCATATTCGCCGTATGCTGTAGGTCTGCTGATAACTATTATCTGAATTCCATCTTTGCTGATAGCATCGTTCAGTTCTCTGGTATAATTAGAAAGCTCTTTTCCAATTCGTGATTTCAAAGCATAACATCCCTGCTTGTTTCTATCCTTCGCAACTATATAACACACTATTCAGCACCTCCTCAAATTCAGCAGCATTCTTGATTCTTCCGTTTTCGTAAGCTGTTCTCATTTTTAATCCGAATCATCAGGATAACCCTTCTTATAAATCGCTTTCTTTTTGGCAAATCCAAAGTACGACTTTATTTTTGCGAAACAAGCTTGTATGTCAAGATGATGGATTGTCAAATCTAAAGGAGAACTTGATATTTGCCGTGAGTTGTTCACCTGTTTTCCTGAAAATATTTTCACTGAATTTCCTTTCAGAGTAAAATCATTACACAGAATGCAAGATCATTTGAGTCATAATACTAGCTGCGAGTATACTCGGCTTATTAAAATTCTTGATTTGTGTAGTTTCTTTGCATAGCTTATATCAAAGCAGCCAGTCTACAACGCTGCGTACCTCTATACCTTCGTAGTCTCCAAGTGTGAATCTGTCAAGAGTGAGTATTGTCTTTGGGTAATTGTCGGTAATCAGCCTGAGTGGTTTGATTTCCCGCTCGAAAGTACTCTCATCGGTCATATTTGCCGTAACTTGATAATACTCTGTCCTGTCGTCCTTGCGAGCAACAAAATCAACCTCCAGATCCTGTACCTTGCCCACAGACACATGATAGCCACGACGCAGAAGTTCCAGATACACTATATTCTCCAGCGAGAACCCGAGGTCATAGTTCTTTCTTGCAAGCAGATATCTTCGCAGTCCAAGATCCGCAATATACAGTTTTCGATAGGTCTTCATTATTGCCTTTCCCGGAACATTGAACCTGTCAGCGCTGTAAAATATAAATGCTTCCTCCAGAGCTGAGATATAATCACTTACCGTGTTCTGCGAGACCTTTCTATATGATGAAGAAATATAATCCGCAATGCTCTTGGTTGAGATCAGATTGCCCACAGAGCTTGCCAGATACTTTGCGATACTTTTAAGCAATGCTATATCATTAATCTTGCGTTTGTCTGCATCGGTCTCCCGTCGTTTGCTGCGTTCCTCAATATCTTTGATAACAATGGTATTGAAAATGCCCTCTAGATAAGTGCTTACCTTTTCCGTTGTCTTTTCCATGACCGAAACATATGGAAATCCGCCGTCGCGCATGTATTCTGCGAGCAGCATATCCGTATTGTCGCCGCCTTTCAAACTACAGAATTCCTTGAATGAAAGCGGCAGTATAGATATCTCAACATATCTTCCTGAAAGGAGCGTTGCAAGCTCACCGGAAAGCAAATAGGCATTTGAACCTGTAATATAAATGTCGGTGTTCTCCTTAACATAAAGACTGTCAACAGCCTTTTCAAACTCATCGACCTTCTGTATCTCATCAAGAAAGATATATGTGTTCCTACCCTTGCATAAACGCTCTGTGATGTAGTTGTAAAGTGACTTATAATCGTAAAGCTCATCATTCTCTATTTCTTCAAGATTCAGATAGATTATCTGTTCACTGTCAATGCCCTGCGATTGAAGCAACTCAATGAACTGCTTTAAAAGAGTGGACTTTCCGCATCGGCGAATACCAGATACTACTTTTATTACCTGTTCGTCCTTCCATGAAAGAAGCTTTTTCAAGTATTCCTCACGCTTTACCATGTCAATCGCCTCCTTTCCAAGAGTATACCACATGCAAAGCAAAATGTCAAGTGTTTTCCAAAATCGGAAAATTTATATTGTTATTCCGCAGTATTTTCCGAAATTTGATAAAAATCGACCCTGTCCAAATCACAAATCGGGCAGGGTTTTATCATACTCACATTATTCTATTCCCCCTCGTTCTCCAGCTCAAGCAGATACTTGTCAAAGTCGGACACAAACAGCCTGTCCTGCACAATGCGGTACTTCTCAAACTCGCTCTCCGCCTTGTCCCTTGCGATCTCTGCGGTTATCCTTCCCGAGTCCTTCAGCACTTCCCTTTCATCAGCAGAAAGGAAAAGATCGAGCCTGTTGCTCCAGTCCTCCATCGTCATCGGGATATGCCTTTCAGCACGAGCCTAAGTGAGATCGAGATACGCCGAAACTATCCTGCCAAGCTCACGCATCTAGAGCTAAGCTTGCGGATAATTATTGCTTTCCCACGATCGTTATCCAAAATAATTGTTGAGAATTACCAAGCAGCGTATCAGGCTCTCGCTTGGTACGCTGCTAACCATCACCGTGGCAAATCAACTACTTAAACTAAGTTTTCAAACTTCTATTATTGTTAATGCAAAACACGCTTCACAAGGAATATATCCGGCAAATTATTCTTCATTAGACTTAATTTCTTTAAGGTATTTTAGTAGCTCAGAAATGTCATCTCTATCCAGATACTCAATTATTTTTATCAATCCATATCTTTCATTTTCCGTTATAACTATGCTATCTACTAAATTCGATTCAAACGGTACAAACTTCTCCATTCTTTTTGATAACCAACTTGCCGAAGCAATTCTGTCAATATTGTTATAAGTTGGTTTATTTTTGGCATTAATGTATTCATCTGTTTTTTTATAATCCTCTACAACATCGTATATGATTTCCAAATATTTATTATCGATTGTGTATCTTTTTGACAATTGTATTCCTCCTTCTTTTTAGTAAGCCCTCAATATGAGGGCTTACTGTTACGAACTTTTTTATTTATTTTTTCTTCTAATGAGTTCAAGAATATATTCAGAACAAACACATATCAGTATAGGCTGAATATACTCTTTGACCATTATCTATAAAATCTAAGCCATATAAAAATCACTCCTTTCATTTTTACTTGAAACCTTCTTGGTTTCTATAATTATTATAGCACAAATCCGCTTGAAACTCAAGAGATAACTGTCCGTTTTTCTGTACAGCCTGTAAACAATATGTTGATAACACGACATATTCTGTCGTAACATCGATGTGAGCCGTTAAAGTCCTTTGATCTTTTATTATACTAGTTTCTCAATAAATTTAAGTAACTGTACATTTATTTTCTCGTTTTACTGCTGTCCAATCAATCGTACAGTTAACCATTGACACTTTATGTCCTTAATGATAGAATAAAGCCGTGACCTGACGGCACTCATGATACATAACCAAACCGAAGGGAGTGTATTCATGAGGATCCAATACTACCATAAGAAAGACAATTCGAGTGTCGTCACAGGGTTACCTACGCCGCTTGAACTGTTCAAGCAAACGCATACGAAGCAGGAGTACGAGCAGCTGGTGTCATTCTACAAATCAGAGCAGTGGCAGGAGGTCGAAAAAGCGCACCTCAATTCAGACCGAAGATACTACGAGGGCAGAAAGCAAAAGTCCCTGTCCGAATGCGACAGCTCGGTATCTTCAAAAGGCAAATACTATGGTGTGCATCCGTTCCAAAAGCGAGTCGAAAGAAAGAGCACCAAATGCATCGAAGATCTGTTCGAGGACAAGCTGCTGTGCGAAAGTATGAATGTTCTCACACCAAAACAGTATCAAGTCATAACGCTTTTTCTTAAAGACAAAAATACCGAAGAGATCGCAGAGAAAGTCGGAACAACTCCCGGCAATGTGAGAAAGCTCAGAAATAGAGCCCTTGAAAAACTGCGGACAGAGTATGCAAGGCTTGCAATGGGCTGCCACGATGAGTACACGGGAAAGATACCGTACAATATCAAACGGCTTTGCAGGTATCTTGAAAAGCCAAAACCCAAGAAGAAACGAAAGAAAGCAGCGTAGAATCGACTGCACAGAGAGATCTGTGCGGTCTTTTTTTGCCTTGCAAAATGTAAAGATTCTGTGAACGGCAGAAAAATGTCGCTTTTTGTCGTTTCTCATCGGTAAGTATATAGAGGGCAACGATAGCCTTCTGAATTAAAAAAAGAAAGGAGAGATCAAATGAACAAATTGATCACTAAGTCCTGCGAGGAAATAATGACCACGCTATACAAGCCTATCGAGTTCGCCGTTGACGGCTTGCTTGCACAAGGCTTGTACATTCTTGCAGGCTCCCCGAAGGCGGGAAAATCGTGGCTTGCTTTGCAGCTTTGCCTTGCAGTTGCAAAAGGTGAAAAGCTGCTCGAGCGTGAAACCGCAAGCGGAACGGCTCTGTATTTCTGTCTCGAGGACGGGTACGAGCGTATCCAAAAGCGGCTGTACGAACTGACTGACGAACCGTCGGACAAACTGTTCTTTTCGATAATGGCTGACTCTATCGGCTGCGGATTGGAGGAACAGATCACCAAGTTCAAGTCGGCGCACGAGGACTTACATCTTGTCGTTATCGACACTTTGCAAATGGTTCGCAGTGAAACAGAGTCCACATATGGCAGCGACTACGCAGAGCTATTGCCTCTAAAAAATCTTGCACAGCAGCTTGGAATCTGCATCGTGCTTGTACATCATCTGCGCAAGGCTACCGATAGCGACCCGTTCAATATGGTCTCGGGCAGCACAGGGCTTAACGGCTGTGTTGACGGACTGCTGGTGCTGATGAAAGCAAAGCGGAGTGCAAATCAGGCGACCTTGCACTGCACAGGTCGTGACATCGAGGACACCGAGCTGCTGCTCACTCGGCAGGGTGCAAGGTGGACGGTCACCGACGAGAGCGAGGACAAGCCGCCCGACCTTTTCTCTTTTGCCATTCACGATCTGATGATTGAAAAACTCTCGTTCAAAGGTTCGGCGACAGAGCTGTGCGGTCTGCTGACGGAAAAGTTTGAGCAAGAATTTTTCCCGAACATGATAAAGAAAGACCTGACCTTGCACGGCTATGAACTGCAAAGCTACGGCGTGAAATTTTCACACAAGCGCAGCAATGGACAGAGACTGATTATGCTGGAGTACGACCGTGACAGTGACACCAGTGACGGCAGAAATCTGATGCCCGAGCCGTCACAAAATGCTGACCCTGCTGTCACTGCCAAGCAAACCGAAAGCTCGCAATCCAATGATTTAATTGACTCTGCGGCAACAGAAGGAAGCAACACTTGTGAAAAGTTAGCTGACCCTGTCGAGCAGTTAGCTGTCCCTTTTCGGAAAGGCGCTGACCCTGAGTACCTGCTCATCAATGGAAAGAAAATCGAGGTGAAACGATACACACTTAACGAGTTGCTCAACCAAAGTGCAGCAAGACTGCGAGAAAAGATTTTCAAGGAACGAGGTGTTCTCGTCCCCGAGTTCGACCCCGCACTGTGAGCCGATTTGTGCCCACCATCTCCCTCGGTGGAGAGTTTGCCCGAGCCGCAGGTACAAAACGCCCCACAGGGCATCGTGGCGCAAGTGTGAGCGAATGAGAGGACGAAGAAATATCGCCGCAGGAGTTTACTATCTGTATAGTAACTAACAAATTGCAGGAAAAGAAAATCCCATGCCTGAAAGGTTTGCGGCTCACGGTTGCCATGTAAAACTGTTCCAAGTATCAGTATCAAACGGCAGTCCGAAAACCGCAGGTATTCTGTCAATGCCAGCATCGCAGGCGGCAGTCCACAACCCAGCAAGCTGGCTCGAGCGAACGCCTCCCGCATTGCCGGCTCGGGGAGTACCCCGGACCCCCTGTCTCATTAGCAGAAAAAGATAAAAACAAAGTGTGTCTGCCTGCGAAACGGCAGCCAATATCAACCCTCGGAATTGGCACTGTAAATGCTCCATTTAGTACTTTGCAGGAAAAAGCACGGCGTCATTTGCCGCCGCACGCCTCACTTCGACGAGCAAAGCTCGGCGTGTTTGCGAGAGAATCTGCAAAATGAGAATTGGAGTCAAAATGTGAAAAAGCCAAAACTACCGACGCCAAAAATCAAAAAAATAACCTCTTTCGGCGTTACTGCGAGGGATTGTGCAGGAGTCACGAGCAGTTTTCAGCCGAACTAAAAATATGTGTTGAAAGTCTTAACGGCAAAAAATAAATACAAAAGGAAGATCAAAAATGACAAACTATAATTCAAAAGCAATGTGCTGCTTGGTGCACAAAAAAGACAGACAAAATTCGTTGCGGTTGGTGATAGATAACCGCCGAAGAGTGTGGTACTCTTGTGGTAAAAACTACTGCAAAAAATGGTATAATCCACCTGACGATGATAAGAATAAAGATAGGAGTGATGCGTTTGAAGATTACAGAAAAATGCAAGGCTCTTGAGCTTAAAAAGCAGACACTCACCGCATGGACGAGAATACTTCTCGGGCGTGGTGAGATAGACGTGAAAAAGTACAACCGTATGCTTGTGCTGATAGATAAGCTCACAGCCTGAAAAAGCCCGCTGCAAAGGCGGGCTACATAGAGTGGATATGTAAATGTTTCCACCGTATTGATTTTGAAAAATAACAAGTTATAATTAAGATAAAGGAGGATATCTTATGGATATTTACAAGGCTCGTCAACTGATGACGAGCGAACGGAAAACTATTTTTGATCTGGACATCAACGTGACTTTCTACGCACGAGTGTCCACCCTCTCGGACGAGCAGGAAAACTCTATCGAGAATCAGATAAGCTACTTCACCGAGATGATAAAATCAAATGCACATTGGAACTACGTCGAGGGTTATGTGGACAGAGTCAGAGGTGAGAGTGCCGAAAATCGTGAGTCGTTCATGCAGATGATAGATGACGGCAAGTCCGGCAAGTTCGACCTCGTGCTGACAAAAGAGGTCAGCAGGTTTGCAAGAAACACCATCGACAGCCTTACCTACACAAGAGAGCTTCTCTCCTCGGGCGTGGGAGTGTTCTTCCAGAACGATAACATCTGCACCATCGACCCCGACTCCGAGCTTCGCCTTACGATAATGTCAAGCATAGCCGCAGACGAGGTAAGAAAGCTGTCCGAGCGTGTGCGATTCGGACACAAGCGTGCTATCAAGAACGGCAACGTCCTTGGCAACAACCGCATCTTCGGCTACGACAAAAAAGACTGCAAGCTGGTCATCAACGAAGAAGAAGCCGAAATGGTCAGACTCATATTCGAGCTGTACTCCACAGGCGATACCAGCGTGCGGAAGATAGAAAATATACTCTTTGAAAAAGGCTACCGAGGACGAAACGGCACTCGCATACACCACAACACCATCTCGGGAATAATACAGAACCCCAAGTACAAAGGCTACTACTGCGGAAACAAAGTCACCACCGTTGACTACCGAACCAAAGAGCAGAAGTTTCTGCCGCAGGATGAATGGGTGATGTATAAGGACGAAACGGGCGAAACAGTCCCAGCAATAGTCTCCGAGGAGATATGGGAAAGGTGCAATCAGATATTTGCCTACCGCAGCAGCGTGATAAAAGCAAGAGAACATTCCTTCAAGGACAAAAGCGTGTTCACGGGAAAGATATGGTGTCAGGCTCACGATAAGCCATACTGGCGGACAAGCTTCTCCAACAGCGCATCGAAAGGCAAACCCGTCTACGAATGGATATGCTCGGAGAAAAAACGCTTCGGCACAAAGACCTGCGCATCATTTGCAATACTTGAAAGCGAGCTTTACAAAATGCTGTCGGGATTTTTCACCGAGATAGCAGGCGACCTTGACGACTACATCGAAACATTCCTTGAGATATACAAGCAAGCCGACAACACAGGCGAGCTTCAAAAAGAGCTGAACAGACTGCAGGTGCAGCTTGACAAGGAGAACCGCAAGCGTGACAAACTGCTGGAACTTTACATGGAGGAAACTATCTCCAAGGCAGAGTTCACCGAGCGCAACACCAAGCACACCAAGGTCATCGAGGACATCGAAAGCGAGATGCGCTACCGCAAAGAAAAGTCACAGGACAGCGAGCAGTACGCAAAGAATATCCGCCGCATTGGCGACTACTTCCGCAATATGTACGACCCAACAGGCGTAATGACCAAGGAAGATGTTGACGAAATGGCAAAAGCGGTCATCGACAGGATAGATGTGGTGCCAATGAACAAAAACACCATGAAGCTGCAAATAAAGCTGCTAACCGGCGATAACGAGCCTGTCACCTACGTCCGCAAGGGAGCAAGATATGCTCGGCGTTCGGGTAACATCAGCAAGAAGATGATCGACTCCTACAAGGCAGGCAACAACAAGTAATACTTGCCAAAGCATAAAAAAAGAGCTGTCGCATACGCGGCGGCTCTTTGCTTTTTGCACAGCTGTTTTGTACACTCGGGCAAAAAAACATCCCCGCACGCCGAGTACGGGGATACATCATCATATCAATTTTCAGGCACAATGATCTTGGGCTTTCTCGGAGCCGCATCATCTGACGGACCTGCGATCTTTTCAAGCGCCTCGTGAGTAGCCGTAACGTCAGCCACACACTTTGAAAGCACGTTGTGAGCCTCTCCCAGAGAGATGTTCAGCTTCTCGACCATTGCCTTTCTGATAGCAAGATCCTGAGCCTTGGCGTTGGCGATGATCTTTTCAGCCTCCTCGTTAGCCCTCTGCGCTTCAGCATTAGCATAATCGTGAGCCTGCTTAACGATCTCTTCCTCGCTGATAAGTACCTGCGCCTGCGCGTTGGCATCCTTGATTATCTGATTAGCCTGTCTGCGCGCATCATCAAGAATATTCTGCCTTTCCTTCTCGATCTCCTTTGCCTTCTGTATCTCCGCAGGAGTATTCAGAATAAGGTCGTCTATCATATCGATAAGCGGCTCTGCATCAACCTTCTTCTTATTTGAAAGCGGAGCATTCGGCGCATTGAGCAGCGCTGCCTTGATACTGTTCAAGCCTTCTTCAAGTGTAGTCATTTTATAACATCCTTTCTTGAACCTATAAAGGTCATCTTACTATGTCATCAGGTTTAAAAAGCCTGTGCTTTATAAAATCATGTATCTCGGGAGGAACAAATCCCGAAATGTCTCCGCCGAAAAAGGCGATCTGCTTTACCACGCTCGAGGACAGGAACATATTCTCGCCCGTAGTGGTGAGAAACACCGTCTCCGCACCGTCATAAAGCTTTTTGTTGGCAAGCGCCATCTG
>Ga0310691_10005477_pt1 | contig 13886 bp, 14 predicted proteins | sample 176DNAGHGlowgp2_FD_203887 | JGI IMG/M metagenome (GOLD analysis project Ga0310691, IMG submission 203887) | Sheep rumen microbial communities from Palmerston North, Manawatu-Wanganui, New Zealand - 1766 DNA GHGlow gp2 (v2) (version 2) | ecosystem: Host-associated > Mammals > Digestive system >... | reverse complement strand
TAGTCTTAGTCCTCCAATCCTGCAAGCTGAGCTCTCAGCTCTGACATTGCCTGTTCATACTGTTCCTTGTTGGGAGCTGCACCGTGCCAGCCGACCTGATTTTCCATGAAGGAAACGCCCTTGCCCTTTACGGACTTCTGGATTATAGCGACAGGCTGTCCCTTAACGGTATCAGCCTCCGCGAATGCAGCTTCGATGCTGTCGAAATCGTGAGCGTCCATAGTGATGACGTGCCAGCCGAAAGCAGCGAACTTGTCCGTGATAGGCTCGGGAGAGCATACCTCAGTGACAGGACCGTCTATCTGCAAACCGTTGTTGTCAACAACAGCAACGAGGTTGTCGAGCTTGTAGTGAGCCGCGAACATTGCAGCCTCCCAAACCTGACCCTCCTCTATCTCGCCGTCGCCGAGAACTGTGTAAACTCTGTAGGACTTGCCGTCGAGCTTGCCGGCAAGAGCCATTCCGCAGGCAGCAGAGATGCCCTGTCCGAGCGAGCCGCTTGACATATCAATACCGGGGGTATGGATGCAGGGGTGTCCCTGAAGCATTGCACCGATATGGCGGAGAGACTTCAGCTCCTCCTCGGGGAAAAAGCCCTTCTGAGCGAGCACAGCGTAGAGTGCCGGTGCTGTATGTCCCTTTGAGAGCACAAAGCGGTCTCTGTCGGCATTGTCAGGAGACTTCGGGTCGATGTTCATTCTGTCGAAGTACAGATAGGTCAGGAGATCGCTTATTGAGAGCGAGCCGCCGGGGTGTCCCGACTTAGCGTTATAGGTTCCCTCGATAACGCCCATTCTGACCTTGCAGGCTGTTTTCTGCAATTCCTTTTTGATTTTTGCGTCCATAATAACCTCCGTTTTATTGATTGGAAATATAGCAGCGAGGATCAGTATCAACTATCCTCAGACTATTATCATTGAATTAATGGATTGTAGCCGTTGAATCTGATCTCGGATATGCAGGTATCACTGTATTCAGAATGGCTCGAATCGACCTCTTTGATAGTGAAGCTGTAGGTATCATCTTCAACATATCCGACCGGTATCGCTCTGATGTAATGGTTCGAGTAGTAGGTCTGGAGCGTATACTCCATGAGCAGACCGTCCGGGGCAATGTTCATCTTTGCAGGACGGCAGTTCTTGTAGAAAGACTCCGGGTTCGATCTGAGTCCGCCGAAAACCGTGATAAAACCTATATTGAGCATATCCGGTGAGGTGTACTTAATGGTCTCGCCTATGCCGACATCGTTCTTGCCCTCGCACCAGCAGGTCATCATATCGCCGTCGATGAGGTTTTTCGGACCGTAGGAATAGGTCTTTCCCTTATCGGTAATATCGCCGAGCTGCGAGGTCGCAGTTATCTTAGCGGCGGTATTTGTGCGGTCGGGAGCATAAATGACCTCGACGTTCTGTAGTACCGGGTCATATTTCTTCATAGTTTCGGGAAGTATATCCGAGCAGTTGCCAACATTGAACTTTCCCTCGTTGAGAGCACCGTCAAGCTCGCCCTTCAGCTCGAAGTGGAGCGCTACAACACAGTTGCGGTTGCCGTGGAGATAGTAGTAGGCAACAGACAGCGGACAGCCGCATATCGTCTCGCCGTTGTTGCTTCCCGTGGTCGGGAAGTCCCCGATTATCTCAGCGCACTTTCTGTAGCTCATGCCCGCCTTGAATTCGTCCACAAGGCTCTCGCGGCAGTTTATCTTGGTGATAAGGGCACCGCTCGAGGCAAGGTTCCTGCGGATGTCCGCATACTTGCCCGTGGGAAGTGCATTCCCCTCCCACATATTGTCCCATGTGTGGTCAACGAAGTGCAGGCTCGCACCGGGCAGCTTTGCGTCGTTGTAGAGGTAGTAATATCCGGTCATGCCGTCGCTTGCGATATCGTATTCGCCGAAAAGATCTGCTATCTCGGCAACGGTCATTCCAGCCATATCGGTCGGGTCGATACATATCTCGTCGATATCGCCGGGCTTCTGCGGAATAGAAAGGGTATGCGCCTCAGTCGCCGGCTCGGTCTTCGGGGAAATGCTCTCGCCCTTGCCGCGGAGCTTGTCCTCAGTGGTCGCCTCAGTATCAGCCTCGGTGGCAGACCCGGTATCGTTCTCCTCCCCGGAGGAAACGGTATTTCCGCTTGTTTCGGCAGCGCCGCTGTCGTCGGAGGAGTCTCCGCAGGCGGTCATTGCTCCGCTCACCATGCAAAGTGAGGCGATAATCGCGATTATCCTTCTGTTCATATCAGCACCTCTTTATAATGTGATCTATGAGCTCAGCCACAGCGCCTTCCTCATTGGTGTGCTCCAGAACGAGGTCAGCGGCAGCCTTTACGCTGTCTTCGGCATTTGCCGGACAAGCTCCGAGATCGGCAGCCTGTATCATCTCGATGTCATTGTCGAAGTCTCCCACCGATACGAAGGTGAAGTCCTCAAAGCCCGGGATACTGCGGTATTCCGTCAGTGCCGAGCCCTTGCTGACGCCCTCCGGGAGCATCTCCCAGAACATATCCGAAGAACGCACAAAGCTGACGTTCCGGCAGTCCATACGGCGGATAAGCACCTCGAAATAGTCCATATCCTCCGGTGACATCGCAAACAGCACCTTGAGCCAGCCGCCGTCGGGGATATCGCGGAGTTCTGCGTAATCGGGTACGATATTGCAGAGCTTCGTGTGGAGCTTCTGATAATCGGTGTTGCTGAAAACATATGTAGCGTCAAGCCTCAGGACCTCGCCGCCGATGTGGGGCATTTCACGCATTATAGCCTCGGCAAGTTCCCTTGCGGTGTCGGGCAGCGGACGGACGCGGAGAGTCTCGCCCTTTGTGTAGTCGTGAATGGCGGCGCCGTTATACATTATAATAGGGTCAGGCAGATCTATCACCGCCCGGAACTGCTCAAAGGACTGCACAGTTCTTCCGGTAGCGACCGTGAAGTGTCCGCCAAGCGCGGTAAATCGCTCAATAGCGGCTCTGTCCTGCTGGGTTATCTGCTTTTTGCCGTTGAGGAGAGTGCCGTCCATGTCACTGAGGAGAATGACTTTGGTTATATCTTCAAACAATGTGTTCCTCCTACATCTTTTCGAGCTTCCGCAGCACTGCCTGAAAATACTCCGGCAGCTCACTCGAAAACTCCATATACTGTCCCGTTGAGGGGTGGATAAAGCCTATTTTTCGGGCGTGGAGGCACTGTCCCTCCAGTCCCTTGCAGGGTTTGCCGTAGACGTCGTCGCCCATGACCGGGTGCCCGATATACGCCATGTGGACCCTTATCTGATGCGTTCTGCCCGTTTCGAGGCGAAGTCTCAGGTGAGCGTAGCCGCCGTACTGTTTCAGCACCTCGTAGTGGGTGACGGCATTCCGCGAATTTTCGGTCGTTACGCACATTTTCTTGCGGTCAGTCTTATGCCTCCCGATAGGCGCATCGACTGTACCGGACTGCTCCTTCATCACACCGGTGACAACAGCCTCATACTCGCGCGTGAAGCTGTGCACCTTTATCTGCTCGGCAAGTTTCAGGTGCGCCGCGTCGTTCTTCGCAACTATCAGCAGACCGCTGGTGTTTTTATCGATGCGGTGGACGATTCCTGGACGGATAACGCCGTTTATCCCGGAAAGGCTGTTCCCGCAGTGGTGCAGCAGGGCATTGACGAGAGTTCCGGTATAGTTCCCGTGCGCCGGGTGGACGACCATGCCCTTGGGCTTGTTCACGACAAGAAGGTCGGCGTCCTCATAGACGATGTCGAGTGGGATATCCTCCGGGACAGCGTCCATAGGCTCGGGCTCGGGTATCTCGACCGTGAGGCTCTCCCCTCCCCGGAGCTTCAGGTTCTTCGCGGCAGGCTTGCCGTCAGCGAGGACGAGTCCCTTTTCCATGAGGGACTGTACAGCCGACCGTGTCAGAGCAATATTGTCCGAAATATACCTGTCAGCCCTTGTGCCGGAGGCCTCCGCCGGAACGCTCAGGGAAACTGTCTCACTCATCGCTGACGTCTCCGTTCTCAGCCGGGAGAGACTTCTCAGCCTCCGCTTTTTTAGCCTTTTCGATCTTGGGATCTATGAAAATGCTGTACACTATCAGCATGGCAAACGCCACGGTGACATAGATATCCGCGACATTGAACACCGCGAACTTGAACAGCTTGATGTCGAACATATCGACCACATACCCCAGCCTGATACGGTCGATTATATTGCCGATGCCTCCGGCGACAAACAGTGAGATTGCCGATGTTAAGACCTTTGAGCGCTTCATGAACCTGAACATGAGGTATATGCCTCCGATGAGGACGAGCGAGGTGAAGCCGATGAGGAACCACCGCTGTCCGGACATACTTCCGAAGATCGCGCCGTCATTTTCGAGGTAGGTGAGGTCGAGTATCCTGAAGTCACCGATGTGTATGAACCTCATGCTGCCCTTGGGTTTAAGGGAATGCACTGCCCAGTATTTCACGAGCTGGTCAAGTCCTATCAGCAGCGCTATCGCCGCTGAAAGCAGTATCGCCATAGACATATCCTTTCAAATAATACGCCTGCCGCCCAGTCCGGCAGCAGGCAATATTGTCCTAATTTTACAGTTCAATAGCCACTGCACATCTCTCGCAGAGAGTGGGGTGGTCGTGGTTTGTGCCGACGTACTTGGAGTAGCACCAGCAGCGTTCGCACTTCTCGCCGTCAGCCTTTGCGACCTCAAACGAGGTCTCGCTGCCGGACTTCTCGACCTCAACGCCTGAAACGATGAGGATATCCTTGAGGTGGTCGGCGAGTGCAGCGTACCTGTCGTAATCGGCATCGCTGCTCTTGATGATTATCTTAGCCTCGAGGGACTTACCGATAGTCTTAGCATTTCTCGCCTCCTCGAGGACCTTGTTAGCAGCCTCGCGGGTGCTGTAGATGAAGCTCCACTTGTCTGTGAACTCTGCATCGAACGAAATACCGGACTTCTCGGGCATCTGGTTGAGGAAAACGCTCTCCTTGTCGTCACTTGCGGAGTGGGGCATGAACTGCCATATCTCCTCAGCAGTGAATGAGATGATAGGAGCGGCAAGTCTCGCAACAGCGCTGAGAATGCGGTACATAGCGGTCTGAGCTGCACGGCGGAGAACGGAATCCTCCTTCTCGCAGTAGAGTCTGTCCTTGATGATGTCGAGGTAGAAGTTGGACATATCAATTACGCAGAAGTTATGGATAGCGTGGAATGCGATGTGGAAATCGAACGCCTCATAGCCCTCCTTGACCTTGTCGATGAGAGCATCGAGCTTCATAAGTGCCCATTTATCGAGCTCTGTGAGCTGGTCGTCGGAAACGCTGTCCTTGTCGGGATCAAAGCCCTTGCCGTTGCCGAGGTTTCCGAGAATGAACCTTGCGGTATTTCTTATCTTCTTGTAGGCATCTGAAAGCTGAGTGAGTATCGGCTTGGAGATGCGGATATCGCTGTGATAATCGGAGGAAGCTACCCACAGACGGAGGATATCAGCGCCGTACTGGTCTGTTATCTCGTTGGGAGCGATGCCGTTTCCGAGGGACTTGTGCATAGCTCTGCCCTCGCCGTCAACTACCCAGCCGTGGGTGCAGACTGCCTTGTAGGGGGCAGAACCCTTGTACACTACGGAAGTGAGGAGTGATGACTGGAACCAACCTCTGTACTGGTCAGCGCCCTCGAGGTAGAGGTCAGCAGGCCATGTAAGGCTCGGGAAATCGTCGCCCTCCATTACTGATGTGTGGGAAACGCCGCTGTCGAACCAAACGTCCATGATGTCGTATTCCTTGGTGAATTCGCCGCAGCCGCACTCGCACTTAACATCGGCAGGAATGAACTCAGAGGGCTCCTTGGTCCACCATGAGTCACTGCCCTCCCTGCGGAAAAGGTCAGCGATGGCCTTGATAGTCTCGTCGGTGCAGATAGGCTTGCCGCAGTCCTTGCAGTAAACAACAGGTATCGGAACGCCCCACGTTCTCTGACGGGAGATACACCAGTCGCTTCTGTCGCGAACCATGCCCTTGATACGGTCCTCGCCCCAGTCAGGTATCCACTTTACGGACTCGATAGCCTTGATAGCCTCGTCCTTGAAGCCGTTCACCGAGCAGAACCACTGCTCAGTTGCTCTGTATATGATAGGGCTGTTGCAGCGCCAGCAGTGCGGATACTGGTGGACGATCTTCTGAGTTGCGAGCATAGCGCCGAGCTCTGTGAGCTTTGCAGCGATAGCCTTGTTCGCCTCGTCAGTGTCCATACCTGCGAATTCGCCTGCCTCGGCAGTCTGCCTGCCCTTGTTGTCAACGCAAACGATTATGCCGATATCGTCGTACTTCTTGCAGACCTCGAAGTCCTCGACGCCGTAGCCGGGAGCGGTATGTACGCAGCCGGTACCGCTTTCGAGAGTAACGTGATCGCCGACGATGATCGGTGACGGACGGTCATAGAGGGGGTGCTTTGTCTTCATGCCCTCGAGCTCTGCGCCTGTGAAGCAGCCCTCGGTGGTATACTCAGTGATACCGGCTGTCTCCATGGTGGTGCGGACGAGCTCCTCCGCCATAACGTAATATTCATCACCAACATGGACGAGGGTATAGTTGTACTCCGGTCCGAGGCAGATAGCGAGGTTGCCGGGGATAGTCCATGTGGTAGTCGTCCAGATAACGAAATAAATCTTTGAGAGGTCAAGTCCCATGCCGGCAAAGATGCCCTTGTCGTCGGTAACGTTGAACTTCACATAGATAGAATAGCAGGGATCGTTGGAATACTCGATCTCAGCCTCAGCAAGGGCGGTGTTGCAGTCGGGGCACCAGTAAACAGGCTTCAGACCCTTGTACATATAGCCCTTCTTTGCCATAGCGCCGAAAACCTCGACCTGACGCGCCTCATAAGCGGGACGGAGTGTGAGGTAGGGGTAATCGTAATCGCCGATAGTACCCAGTCTCTTGAACTGCTTCATCTGGTTCTTGACATGGGTCATAGCGAAATCGTGGCAGTGCTTTCTCAGCTCAGTAGGCGGGATAGCGCCGTCCTTGACGCCGATAGCCTTCATAGCCTTCAGCTCGATAGGGAGACCGTGAGTGTCCCAGCCGGGAACGTAGGGAGCACAGAATCCGCTCATATTCTTATACTTGACGATGAAATCCTTGAGAGTCTTATTGAGTGCGGTACCGATGTGTATCTCACCGTTAGCATAGGGAGGACCGTCGTGGAGGATATAGGACTTCTTGCCCTTATTCTTCTCGATCATCTTGTAATAAAGCCTCTGGCTCTCCCATTTTTCAAGGGTCTCAGGCTCTCTCTTGGGCAGATTTCCGCGCATGGGGAATTCTGTTACCGGTAAATTCAAGGTATTATTGTAATCCTGTGCCATTTTCACGCGAGCATGACGCAAAATGCGCCAGCTCCTCCTTTCAAGCTGATTTTTGGGGGTTAAGTTATTAGTGCTTAGCTGGGGTGTCTGCCTTCCGGCAGACGGATCAGATTATGTTTAAACTGCCGATACCATTTTGCAGGAGCGCACAGTGTACGCCCGCAGTAACGTATACGGTACCAGGAATAAAAACGAACGTCGCGGGCGAACGATGTTCGCACCTACACTACTTTCTGATTTCTTAGCTCTTAGCTCTTATTCTGCTGCTATAGAGGCAGCGATCTCCTCTGCTGTTTCGGGCTCATAGCCTACAGCGTCCTCAAAGGTCTCGGGCATAGATGAAATGAGCTCGAGGTGGCTCTTGTACATATCGAACAGGCTCTTCTTGAACTCGGAGACCTGATTCTGAGCCTCCTTCAGAGCGTCCTTCTCGCGGGCGATCTCCTCACGGTTGCGCTCCATAGCCTCGGCGTGCTGACGGACAGCCTCGTCCTCGAGCTCGGCAGCCTTAGCCTGAGCCTCAGCGATGATAGCCTCAGCCTTTTCATTAGCCTCAGCAATTACCTGATGACCCTGCTTCTGGGCACCGAGGAGAGCGTCCTTGAGGGCGTCCTCGTCCTTCATATACTCTCTCACCTTGTCGGCGAGGATCTGTATCTTGTTGTTTGCCTCAGCGCGTTCGCGCTCCATTTCGTCGAGTTCAGCCTCGAGCTGTGAAAGAAATTCGTCGATCTCCTCCTGCTTATAGCCGAAGGCAGCCTTCTCAAATCTCTTATTTCTTACGTCCTTTGAAGTTATCATTTCGTTCACCTCTAAATAAATTTGCGAATATCTATGTGTATGCGGTTCTTTTTAGTAAGACCGTCTATACCGTAAAGAATAAATCTTCCGCAGCCCCTTACGGAGAGGATATCCCCCTCGCGCAGCTCCTGCGATACAGAAGCCGCCGGAAAATGGTTCACCCCGACCTTATCGGAGCGTATCAGCGCCGTAGCCTTCTCGCGGCTTATACCGACCGCAAGGCTTACAACGCAGTCGAGCCTGAGCGAAGCGACAGTTCCGCTTATCGGCTTGAATTCCTGAGTATTCCCGAGGCATAGCTCCCTCTCATCGGTGAGCTTAACGCCCACTCTGCCGATCTTGGTGACCGACTGCAAGAGGAGCTTCGCGGCAACGTCCGTGACGAAGCACTGGGCAATGCCCTCATCTGTCAGGATATCGCCAATGACCTCGCGTTTGAGCTGCTGAGCCATGAATGAGCCGAGGACATCACGGTGAGTGACCTTGTCCTCCGGGCGGAAGGTCAGGGTCAGGCACTTCATGGGAAAGTCCCCCTCCTCAGCGGGACAGTAATCGGGGTAGACCGCGAGCATTTTCCGCATCGCGCCCTCATAGCCGCCGTAAAGGGAGAAGCCGTGTCCTGCGGGCAGGTATCCGAGCCGCTGTTCCGCGAGAGCACACTGGCGCTCATCGAGGAACGCCGAAAAAACCGGTGCTCCATAGCGTTCACAGCGGTCGGTCATATCGCTCAGTCTTGCATCAAGGAGCTTGTCCTCAGAAGCGTTCATCAGATGAATACGCCGTTGTTCTCCAGCTCGCCGACAAGATCCTCACCGATGAAGCCTACGTTGTAGGGAGTGATGATGTAGGTGAGGTTGGCTACAGGCTTGAGGCTTCCGCCGTTGGCATAGGCAACGCCTACGAGGAAGTCGATGATCCTTCTCTTGTTCTCAGGAGAAGCGGTCTCAAGGTTGAGAACTACAGTCTTCTTTGCGATGAGATGATCTGCGATCTGCTTTGCGTCTGTGAAAGCAGAGGGCTTAACGAGAACTACCTGAAGCTGAGCAGTGGTCTGGATATTTACCACCTTGTTTCTTCTGCCTGTGGGAGTTTCGCCTACAGGAGCAGCCGCAGCTGCGGGAGTCTCGGAAGGTTCGGGACGGGAATAGCCGCCGGGTCTGTCATCTCCGCCGCGCATAGGTACGTCAGCCTCGTCGAAATCGTCATCGTCTGAGGCAAAGAAAAAATCCTTGATTCCGTCAAAAAGTTTCATTTTAATACTCCTTCTCCGCACTTTTGTTTTTATTTTTCTTCGGTGAAGCTATGCGGACTTCACCTATTCTGCAACAGCATTCCGCTGTCAGGTGCTATAGTTTCTTGCGCCGAAAATACCTGTTCCCACTCTCACGAGAGTAGAGCCGTGGGCAACAGCCGCCGCATAGTCATGGGTCATGCCCATAGAGAGCACGTCCATTGGGAAGTCCTCGGAGAGCCTGTCATAGAGCTCCTTCATTCTGCCGAGGAATATATCGCTGTCAGACGGCGGAGGTATGGTCATCAGCCCTCTGAGGCGGACGCCCTCCGTATTAACAGCCGCAGTCAGGAGGTCTCTTATCTCCTCCGGGGAAACGCCGCTCTTTGAGTCCTCACCGCCGATATTGACCTCGCAAAGGATATCCATAATCCTGCCGTTCTTCACGGCATGGCGGCTTATCTCGGAGAGCAGCCTTTCGCTGTCAACGGACTGTATCATGCTGACATCGTTGATAATATATTTTACCTTATTTGTCTGGAGGTGCCCGATGATGTGGACCTCCGCTGAGCTTATATACTGCTCCTTTTTGGATAGATATTCCTGAACGCGGTTCTCGCCGAGAAGTTCGATGCCGTCCTTTACGGCGCGGTTTATGAGCTCAGGGGCAACGGTCTTGGTGACCGCCATGAGCCTCACGCTTTTCGGCTCTCTTCCGGCTTTCGCACAGGCATTGCTGATAGTTCCGCGTATACGCCTGATATTCTCATCAACAAAGCTGAGAGCGTCTGTCATCTCAATCAACACCTTCGATCATGATATCGTCATAGAGTGCAAGGTAGCTTTCATCGCCTATATGCTCGAGGGACGAGAGAACATAATCGCTGCCCTCATAGATGACGTCTATCTTCTTGAACTCTATTTTTTCGCCGTTAAGGACATAAACGCCCTTGTAGGTGACGTCCTTTGTAACGCTGCTGCCCTCCTCAGTGACCTCCTCATTTACGAAGCGTATCGCTTCACGGGGGACCTTCAGGCCGCGGTAATTTCCGCGGATAAGCTCGATATTCTCACATCTGTGCTGTACGAGCTCACTGCTGAATTCACGGCAGGCAAGTATCAGGACAGCCCTTTTCTGGTCTTCCTCACCGCGGATATCCTTGACCTCCGCAGTGAAGCTCTCGGAGCTTGATTCGGGTCTGATCCTCACATAGTCGCCGACCTTATACTCCTGATGTGAGTTGTCAACAACGCCTGCGAGGTACCAGTTATAGCCGCTTATGAGCTTTCCGACCACCTTCGGGTCATCGAGGCGGGTATCCGTGACCTGTTCTATCTGGTCAGCGGTCAGTGTATCGAGAGAGCTCACGGTGAGCTTGTCCTCATAGCCGTCGCAGTAGCTCACGAAATAGCCGGAGCTCTTGGAAGAAACGGTCTCTATGGGCTTTGAAGCCTCACGCTTGAGCTGGTCGAGGCGGGTCTGGATATCTATGACCTGCTGGCTGAAATCCGTGACCTCGTTAGTGATTATCTGATAGGTACTCATCTCGACGATGAGCTCGTCCTTGACGCTCTTAACGCCGGGAAGATCCATTCTGTCGCGGCAGAAGAGGAATTCGCGGTAATCCTCGGATATATTCGCAGAGAGCTCGGAGGGCTGGGCAGATTCACGCGTACCGGGGTTCTGTATCTTGAGGAGGATATCGAGCTCCTTTTCGAGAGCAGCCTGTTCGCGGTTGCGTTTTATCTGTGAATCGTCGGGGTAAGCGACTGCGATTATGCCGTCGCTGCCGAGCTTGCCGCCGTCCGGCACACTGTAGCTGAGAATACCTCTTCCGCTGTAGGTTATCGGAGCTTCGTCCCTTATGAAAACTCCCCGGAATTCGGCTACGGCAGTAGCCTCGGAGATAAGGGCGCTCTCGGTATCGCTGTCGCGGTTCTTCTGATTGTAGATAACGCTCACAAAGATGACGAGGAACAGCACGATAACGGTATTACGCAGTATCTTTACCAGCATACTGCTATCTGTTCCGGTAAAGCGCATTCAGATCACACCTTATTCGCTTTTTTCGCCTGCGTCGAGGATAGAAACGGGTCTGTTGGGGATTATCGTGGAGATAGCGTGCTTGTAGACGAGCTGCTGCTTTCCGTCGCAGTCGAAGATAGCAACATAGCTGTCGAAGCCCCTTACCATGCCCTTGAACTGGAAGCCGTTGGTAAGGATTATGGTCACCATTATCCTGTCCTTTCTGCACTGGTTAAGAAAAACGTCCTGTAAATTCAATGCCTTGTTCATACACATTCTCCTGTTCCTTAATATTGCGGTATAAACGCCGCGGTCTTGATCTCTGATGTATTCCTGTCATGAGAACAAAAATACACACAATACATTATATCATATATTCCAGTATTTTGCTATACATTTTTTTGATTTTTCTGAAATTTCATTCAATTTAGCAAATTCGTCCAAAATAATCCACTGAATACGGTCATTTTTTCTAAACCATGTGAGCTGACGCTTGGCATAACGGCGGGTCTCCTGCTGGATCTTCGCTATGCACTCGTCAAGGGACTGCTCCCCCTTGAAGTAGGGTATGAGCTCCTTGTAGCCTATCGCGTTCGCGGAAGTCCTCATTCCACCGCTCTCCCAGAGAGCACGGGCTTCCTCAACGAGTCCCGCCTCCGCCATTTTCTCAACGCGGAGATCGGTCCTCCGGTAGAGCACTGCCCTGTCCGCGAAATTCAGCCCTATTATCAGGCTGTCGTAGGGACTTTCCTCGCGGCGGCTCTCAGCTTTCAGCTCACTGAAACGCCTGCCGGTAACATGGCAGACCTCCAGTGCCCTTATCACGCGGACCAGATTGTTCGGGTGGATAGCCGCAGCAGCCTCCGGGTCGAGCTCAGTGAGCCTCGCGTGGAGGGCTTCGTTGCCGTTTTCAGCCGCAAAAGCCGCAAGCTCCGCACGGTAAGCCTCATCGCTGCTGCACTCCGAGAACTGCACATTCCCTAGCAGACTGTCCACATAGAGACCCGTGCCGCCCACTATGACCGGGAGCTTTCCCCTGCCGTGTATCTCGGCTATCTTCTCCCTTGCGAGCCGGACGTAATCCGCCGCACTGAACGGCTCGTCCATATCGAGAATGCCTATCAGGTGGTGCGGAATGCCCCGCATCTCCTCAGCGGTCGGCTTGGCGGAAGCAATGTCCATGCCCTTGTAGATCTGCATGGAATCGGCAGAAACGACCTCTCCACCGTATACCGCGGAAAGCTCTGCGCCGAGGGCTGTCTTCCCGGAGGCTGTGGGCCCCACTATGGCAAGGATCCTCGGCTTATTTTCCGTGCTTATCGTCATTTTTACCGTCCTTCCCGTCCTTGTCCGACTTGAAGATAACGCTCAGGACTATCGCAATGACAAGTCCCGCAAGAAGCACCAGTGATACCGGCGCAAAAAAGCTGTTGAGGTCACTTTTAGGGATAAGTGCAAGTAATTCCATAGCTTCCTCCTTATGCCCTGCCGAACTGCCGCTCGATATTGGACTTGCTCAGCGTGAATATGACCGGTCTGCCGTGAGGACAGTGGCGTATCGTATCATCGGAGTAGACCCTGTCCGCAAGAGCCTGCAATTCCTCGGGAGTGTTCTTGTCATTGCCGCGTATCGCCGATTTGCAGGCGACCGTGTGCAGGAGGTCATCGAGGGCATGGGACTGTGGATCGTGCTTGTTGAGCCGGAGGTTCTTCGCTATCTCCGCGATTATCTCCTCCATGTCGAGCTCCATGATAAACGTGGGAACGGCTGTTGCTACCGCGCACGGACGTTCCGAAAAATCGAACCGGAAGCCCATGTCCTCCAGCAGAGCGGTGTTTTCCTCCAGCGCCGAGAAATCGTCCCCCGCAAGCAGAACTCTCACGCCCGTGATGAGCCCCTGACTGTACTGCCGGCAGTTTCGGCGTTTCAGGTCCTCGAAGATTATCCTCTCGTGGGCAGCGTGTTTGTCGATCATTATCATGGTCTTGTCCTCAGCCTCGGCGATGATGTAAACGCCGAACATCTCCCCTATCACGCGGAGCTTGGGCTTTTCCGTCCATACCGAGGGAACAGGCTCCGCCGGCTTTTCCGGCTCGGCAGTCCTTGTGAGACTGCTCTGTCTGATGTAGCTGAAGCCCTCGACCTTCTCAGGCTCGGCAGCGGTCTCACTGTTATCTTGCGGAATGCTTTCCTGCACCTGTACAGGTGCATCGTCGAAGTCCTCCGCCTCATCGGAACTGTCGTCCGGAACTTCAGGAGGTGCCGGAAGCTTTACTTCCCGGGGCTTTTCCTCAGTCCTGTTATATGCCGTAAACGGCGCAATATACGCGGTCTCCGGCTCATCAGATGCGGTCTCCACGGTCTTTGGAGCCGTAAGCTGCTTTTCAGCCTCCGCTATCTTGTCAACGGGCGTGAACATGAACTCCTGCTGCTTCATTTCCGGCTGCTCGAACGGCTTTTCCGTCCAGTCCACGCGCTTTTTCAGCT
>Ga0310691_10005475_pt1 | contig 13888 bp, 13 predicted proteins | sample 176DNAGHGlowgp2_FD_203887 | JGI IMG/M metagenome (GOLD analysis project Ga0310691, IMG submission 203887) | Sheep rumen microbial communities from Palmerston North, Manawatu-Wanganui, New Zealand - 1766 DNA GHGlow gp2 (v2) (version 2) | ecosystem: Host-associated > Mammals > Digestive system >... | reverse complement strand
CTCGGCGGCCGTTCCCAAGTCTGAATTCCAGATGCCGACGGCACTCTCGTCGATGGTCTCGCTCGGGCGGGCGTCGGTGAAGGTGCTGCGGTCTCCGTCGCGCTGGATCGGCGTCACTTCGCGCGAGGACCGCGCCGCGGCCGCGGCGTTCTTCCGTTCGGTCCCGTCTCCTCTCGTCTGAAAGGAGGCCCGGAACATGGAAAAAGCGGGTTTCACCCTTCTCGAAGTCGTGATCGCCGTCACGATCGCCGTGTTGCTGGCGTCCGTCGTCGGCGTGAACGTGCTGGGCCTTCCGCAGAAGCACAAGCGCGACGCGGCGAAGATGCAGATCGAATCGTTCAAGACGGCGCTGGCGCTGTACGAGGACGACAACGGCCGGGTGCCGACGGCGCGGCAGGGCCTCGGGGCGCTCGTCGCGCCGTCGGCCCTGGAGCCCGCGCCGCGCGCGTTTCGCCAGGGCGGGTACCTCGAATCGCTCGAGGTTCCGGACGATCCCTGGGGCCGTCCGTACGCGTACGTCGTGCCCGGTCCCGGCGGCAAGCCGTTCGATGTCGTGTGCTACGGCGCGGACGGCGAGGCCGGCGGCGAGGGCTTCGACGCCGACCTTTCGGCGTGGGACGCCGCGAGACCGTAGCGGAGCGCCGGGGCGGCGATGAAATTCGGGGTGGCCACGGCGGTGCGCGACGGGTGCGGGACGTTCCGCGCCTGCGCGCGCTCCGTGCGGGCGGCCGCGGAGGCGGCGCGGCTCGCGCCGGAAAACGCCGTCCAGTTCGTCCAGGAGTCCTCGTCCTCCGCGCGCTCCGTGCGCGCGTTCGCCGCGGAGGAGGGCTGCGATTTCGAGGCCGCGCCGGACTGCGGGATCTACGACGGGATCGGCAAGGCGCTGGACCGGGCGGCCGCCGCCGGATGCGACGTGCTCTCGTGGCTGAACGCGGACGAGCAGTACCTGCCGGCCGCGTTCGGCGCGGCGCAGCGCATTTTCGAATCCAACGCGAAGATCTCGATCGTGTTCGGCGACTACCTCATTCTCGGCGGGGACGGGCGCCCGCGCGCCGCGCGCCGCGAAATCCCCGCCCGGTCCCTGTACCTGCGCAACGGCGTGAACTACCTCCTGTCCTGCACGGTCTTTTTCCGCCGGGCGGTGTGGGAGGCGGCGCGTCCGTTTTCCGGCCGGTACCGGCTCCTCGCGGACAAGGAGTTCTACATGCGCGCGCTGGCTTCGGGCTTCCGGGCCTCCCTCGCGACCGAGTATCTCGGCGCGTATTCGCTCACCGGCGGCAACGCTTCGCTCGACGCCGCGACGGCCGCCGCGGAGTCGGCGCGCCTGCGCGGCGAATTGCGCGCCTTTCCGTCTCCCTTCGCGCGCGCCGCGGTCCGGGCCGCGCGCGTCGTCGAAAAGGCCTTCCACGGCTGCTACTTCCCGGAGAAGGTCGACGCCGAGCTCTTCGCCCCCGACGGTTCGAAAACGCGTTTCTCCGGCCGTCTTTCCCCGTTCTGGACCTGGAAATCCGCATGACGACACCCGTTCCGTTCCCCGATCCCCCGCGCGAAATCCTGCCGGGGAAGAAAAAACTCCTCGCGTTCAAGGCGCTCGATTTCGCCGCCGCCGCGCTGCGCGCCCTGTCCTGGCCGCTTCGGGCGGCGGACCGCCGCCGGCGGCGCGCGGCCGAACGGCGCGGCGCCAAGCCGCGCGTCGCGATCTTCGAGCCCTTCGGCATGGGCGACGTGCTGCTGCTGCAGCCGCTCGTCCGCGCGTGGCTCGACGCCGGCGCGTCGGTGGCGTTCGCCGGCCGCGCGCAATGGGCGCCGCTCCTGCCGCCGCACCCGGATTTCACCTATCTACCGGTCTTCCCGCGCTGGGCGGACGCCCGCGCGAAGAACAAGTTCCTCCGCCTTCCGCTCGACGTCGTTTCCGCCGCGCGCCGTCTCCGGCCTGCCGCCGCCGGCGCGCTCTGCATCTGTCCGCGCGGCGACATCCGCTCGGTGATGGCGTTCTGGCTCGCCGGCGCTTCGGAGGTCCGGACGCTGCCGCGGTACTTTTCCGCGAACGACTGTCCGGTGTCGCCGCTCGCCGCGACGCTCGTCCCGCTCGACCGCATGGCGTCCCGCCGCCTCGTCTCGAAGGCGTTCGCGCCGGAGGGCGTGCCGTACGGCCGCCCGGACCTCTCGCACCTCGCGGCGCCGCCGGTCTTCCCGCCGGACGCGGAGCCGGGCCGCGTCGGTCTCGTCCCGATGGCGTCGGTCTTCGGGAAAATGTGGGTCATGCGGTACTGGCGCGTGCTCGCCGACGCCCTGCGCGACGAGGGGTGGCGCCCGGTTCTGCTCTGCGGCCCCGGGGAACTCGGCGCCGCGCGCGAAGCGATCGGAGACGCCGGCGCCGAATGCCTCGTCGCCGAAACGCCCGGCGACTGGGTCCGCACGATCGGAAGCTGCCGGGCGGTGGTTTCGGTGAACACGGGGCCGATGCACGTCGCCGACGCGCTGGGCGTGCCGCTCGTCGTGGTGGACGGCCCGAGCCGGCTTCCCCTTTGGGCCCCCGAGGGCGAGAAATCCGTGGTCCTCCACCGCCAGGACGCCGTGCCGTGGGTCCCGGTGCACTTCGGCGACGACTACGCGCTCCAGGCCCAGGTCATGGCGCTCGTCACGCCGAACGCCGTCTTGGACGCCCTGCGTCCGTTCCTCCGCTCCGCGCCGGCCCGGCCGCCGGCGTCCGGAGACGCCTCCAACGCCTGACAACGACGGAAAATCGGAAATGAGAATCTACGTGCTCGGTTCGGTCAACATCGACCGCGTCTACCGCGTCCGCCGCATCGCGGCTCCGGGGGAGACCGTCAACGCCTCTTCCTTCGAACTCTTTCCCGGCGGAAAGGGGTACAACCAGACGACCGCGCTCGCCCGCGCCGGGGCGAACGTCTGCCTCGTCGGCGCGATCGGCGCCGACGGTTCGTGGCTGCTCGGCGACCTGCGCTCCGCCGGCGCCGACGTGTCGCGCGTCGCGACCACCCGCGCGCCGACGGGCCACGCCGTCGTCCAGGTGGACGACGCCGGCGCGAACGGCATCGTGGTCTCGGCCGGCGCGAACGCGCTCGTCACGGTGCCGATGCTCGAAGCGGGGCTTTCGTTTTCGCACGCCGGGGACTTCTTCCTCGCGCAGAACGAGACCTCGTGCGTCGCCGAGGGCCTGGCCCTCGCGAAGAAGAAGGGGCTCGTGACCGTCCTCAACCCGTCGCCCTTCGACGACCGCGCCGCGTCGCTCCCGCTCGGCCTGGTGGACGTCTTCGTCGTGAACGAAACCGAGGGCGCGGCGCTTTCCGGCTCCTCGGTTTCCACCGATCCGCGCGACATGCTCGCGCTCCTGCGCGCAAAATTCCCTTCGGCCGGGTTCGTGCTCACGCTCGGCGGGCGGGGATGCGCCGTGTTCGACCGGGGCGCGTCCGCGCCGGAGTTCCTTCCGGCCTTCGGCGTGGAGGCCGTGGACACCACCGCGGCCGGCGACACGTTCGTCGGCTACTGGCTCGCCGCCCTCGCGCGCGGCGTTTCCCCGTCGGCCGCCGCCCTCCGCGCGTCGGCCGCCGCGGCGCTCTCCGTGACGCGGCGCGGCGCCGCTCCTTCCATCCCGTCGGCTTCCGAAGTGGACGGTTTCCTCGCAGAACGACAGGCCCGATGAAACGTTTCCTCTCCCTCGACCGCCCGCTCGCCGTCTTCGACGTCGAGGCGACCGGCCTCAATCCCCGCTCCGACCGCATCGTCGAGCTTTCCGTCCTCCGTCTCGCCCCGGACGGCTCGCGCGAGGCGCGCACGTGGCGTTTCAATCCGACGATTCCCATCCCGCCGGAGACGACCGCCATCCACGGCATCACCGACGAAATGGCCTCCGCGCAGCCGACGTTCGCGGAAAAGGCTACGGAAATCTTCGCGTTTTTCGAGGGGTGCGACCTCGGAGGTTTCGGCCTTTCGAAGCTCGACATCCCCCTCCTCGACGAGGAATTCGCGCGTTGCGGCCTCCGGTTCTCCCCGGACGCCCGCCGGATGTTCGACGCGCTGCGCGTCTACCACGCCCGCGAGCCGCGCGACCTCTCCGCCGCGATGCGCTTCTACTGCGGCGAAGAGCTCGTCGGCGCGCACGGGGCCGAGGCCGACGCCGCCGCGGCGCTGCGCGTCCTCGAAGGAGAGTTCGAGAAGTACGGGGACCTGCCCGAAGACCCGGACGCCTTCGACGCCGCCTTCAATCCGCGCGATCCGTCGTTCGTCGACCGCGAGGGCCGGTTCAAGCGCGTCGACGGGCGCGTCTGCGTGAATTTCGGCAAGAAGAAGGGCAAGTTCCTCGACGACGTCGTGGCGGCCGATCCGTCCTTCCTGCGCTGGATCCTCAACGGCGATTTCGCCCACGACACGAAGAAGGTCGCCGCCGACGCGCTCGAAGAACGCCGCCGGCGGGAAGCCGCGCGCGGCGGGGAAGGGAAGGGCGCTCCCGCCCCGCAGCGGGACCGGCGCGAAAAGCCGCGCAAGCCGAAAGCCCCCGCCCCGGTCCCGTCCGGATTCGAAGGGTTCGCCGCGGCGCTCGACGCGGCGCTCGGCGCCGGAGGAAAAGGGCGATGAAGTACGCCGTCAGAGTCGAAAACGGCCCCGGCGCGGGACTCGTGCGCGAGATTCCCCCGGAGGGGCTTTCCGTCGGCCGTTCGCGGCAGAACGATCTTGCGCTGGACGACGGAATGCTCTCCCGCCGGCACTGCCGCATCACGCTGCAGGAATCCGGTCCCGTCGTTTCCGATCTCGCCACCGTGAACGGAACGACCGTGAACGGCGTCCCGGTTTCCGGAGACGCGGCGCTCAAGCCCGGCGACCGCATCGGCGTGGGCGAGACCGTCCTCTCGGTCGTCGACGCCGGTTCCGGGGCCGCCGCGCCGGTTCCGGCGGCCGCCGTTTCCGCGCCCCCCGCGTCCATCCCCGGACCGGACGTTTCGGCGGAATCCGCGCCGGAGGCGGAGCCCGCGGTTCCTCTTTTTCCGGACCCCGCGGCGCGGGAGAAGCCCCCCAAGAGCCGGTTCGTCGCCGGCGTCGCCGCGTGCGCGGCGGCGGCGGTGCTCCTCGCGGCGGCGGCGAAGGCGTTCCTGCTCGCGCCGCCGTCCGCCCCGGAGCCGCCTCCGCCTCCGGAACTCGACTGCCCGCTGGAATTTTCCTACGTCAAGGTCGAAGGCTCCGGCGAAAACGTCTTCCGCTACGAGATGGACATGGCCCGCGACGGATCGGTTTCCGTGATCGTGGACGACCTCGCGGAGGACCGCCACCTGCGCAAGACGAGCCCCGGTCCGGTTTCGCCCGAAATGCGCGAAGAGCTGCGCCGCGCGTTCGAATCCGCGGGGTTCCTCTCGCTCGATCCGGTCTACGAAGGCACGCCCCGCCGCAACACGTGGCGGAGCGTCCGCATTTCCGCGCTCTACGGTTCCCGCGCCGGGACGGTCGAAGTGCGCAACCGCGCCGAGCCGGTCCAGCTCAAGGCGCTCCGCGAGCGGCTCGAAGACTTCGGCCGAAACGAACTCGGACTGTGGGCGTTCGCGTTCGGGCGCGACCGTCTCCTCGAAACGGCCGAGGCCGAATTCGCCCGCGCGGCGCGCCTGTGGTCCGAGCGGGACGTCCGGCGCGACAACCTTCACGCGGCGGTCCTCGCCTACCGCTCGTGCGCCGAATACCTGGAGTCGCTCGATCCGAAGCCGGAACTGTACGACGAGGCCGTTTCGAAAGCCGAAGAGGCCGAGCGCGCCCTGGATGCCGTCGTCGCCGACCTCAACTGGAAAGCCGACCACGGCGCGAGCGTCAAGGAGTGGGAGACCGCCCGCCAGGCGCTGCGCGAACTGCTCGAATTCGTTCCGGACCGCACCGATCCGCGCAACAAGGCTGCCCTGTCCCGGTTGCGCGATGTCGAATCCCGCCTTTCCCGCTAGCCTTTTTTTCCGAATGAACACCGTCACGCTCGGCCGCACCGGCATCTCCGTTCCGCAGAACGGATTCGGCGCGCTTCCCGTCCAGCGAATCCCGAAGGCGGACGCCGTCCGCCTGCTCCGCCGCGCGTTCGACGGCGGCATGCGCTTCTTCGACACCGCCCGCGCCTATTCCGACAGCGAGGAAAAGGTCGGCGAAGCGTTCTCCGGCGGTCTCCGCGACGAAATCGTCCTCGCCACGAAAACGGGGGCGAAGACCCCGGCCGAGTTCCGGGCGCATCTCGACGCGTCGCTGCGGCTCCTCCGGACCGACCGCATCGACATCTACCAGTTCCACTGCGCCGGGCGGTGCTGGCGCCCGGGCGACGGCTCGGGGATGTACGAGGAGATGCTCGCCGCCAAGGCGGCCGGCAAGATCCTCCACGTGTCCGTCACGGCGCACCTCGTCGCCGTCGCCGAGGAGTGCGTCGATTCCGGCCTCTACGAAACGCTCCAGTTCCCGTTCTCCTACCTGGCCTCGGAGCGGGAAATCGCGCTCGTGCGCCGTTGCGAGGCCGCGAACGTCGGCTTCATCGCCATGAAGGGCCTCGCCGGCGGGCTCATCACCCGCTCGGACGCCGCGATGGCGTTCATCGCGCAGTTCCCGAACGTCGTTCCGATCTGGGGCGTGCAGCGCGAGAAGGAACTGGACGAATGGCTCTCCTACATGGCCGACACGCCGGCGATGACGCCCGAGCGCGCGGCGCTCGTGGAGGCGGACCGCAAGGCGCTCTCCGGCTCGTTCTGCCGCGGGTGCGGCTACTGCATGCCGTGTCCCGCCGGCATCCAGATCAACAACTGCGCGCGGATGTCGCTCATGCTGCGGCGGGCGCCGTCGGCCAACTGGCTCACGCCCGCGTGGCAGGCCGAGATGGCGAAGATCGAAAACTGCCTCGACTGCCGCCGCTGCGCCTCGCGCTGCCCCTACGGCCTCGACACGCCGGCGCTCCTCCGCGCCAACCTCGCCGACTACCGCAGCGTCCTCGCGGGCGAAACGGCCGTGTAGCGCGGCGGACCGGGTTGTGACCAAACGTTGTCGGCGCCGACAACGTTTGGTCACGCCCGCGGACCGGGCGATTTCCCTTTTTGCCGGAAGTGCGCTAGAATGTGCGCCCGCGTCCGCCGCATGGCGGCCGGCATCTCCTTCTTCCACCTCAAAAGACTCTCCATGAAACGTCCTTCCATCCACCGTTCCTGCGCCACCGCGCTCGCCGCCGCCGCTTTTCTCGCTTCCGTCCGGACCGCGGAGGCGACGGACGGCCGCTACCGCGAATTCGTCATCGGCGAACGCGCCGGCGGCATGGGCGGCGCCGCGCTCGCCCACGCGAGCGACGTCGACGCGATCTTCTACAACCCCGCCGGCCTCTCCCGTTCGCGGGGCGACAGCATCTCCCTTTCCGCCAACCTCTACGGCACCGAACACTACCGGACGAAGGGCGGTCTGGACTGGGGCGCCGACGACAAGAGCGACACGTTCGTGACGATTCCCGGCGCGATGGGCGCCGTCTCCCGCCTTTCGGACGAGTGGGTCGCCGGTTTCGGCGTCTTCGCCCCGAAACAGGAGAAGCGCCACCTCATCACCGCCGATGCCGGGCGCAGGAACTTCATCCACAAGGACTACAACGACCAGACGCTCTGGCTCGGACCGGCCGTCGCGTGGGCGCCGGAAAATTCGCGCCTCGCCCTCGGCGCCGGCCTTTTCGCGGTCTACCGCGACTGCAGCGTCTCCGAGAGTTCCTTCCTCTCCGGCTACGGTTCCATGAACGGCGCCATCGACGTGAAGACGCTCGGCCTCCTCGCCAGCTTCGGCGCGCAGCTCGACCTCGGCGACGGCTGGAGCGCGGGCGCCGCGGTCCAGACGCCCAACGTCCGGGTCTGGGACGAGGGCACGCTCAGCATCAACGTCGCCTCCGACGGCACCGCGGAAGCGGGCGGCGGCGTCTACTCCAGGGACGTCCGCGCCGACAACTACATCCCCTGGCAGCTGGCCGTCGGCGTCGGCAAGACCGATCCGGGCGTGTGGGGCTTCGCGCTCGACGCGATCTACCATCCGTCGCGGACGTTCGATTTCATGCGCTGGAACGTCGACGGAGCCAGGCTTTCGGAGTCGATCCATCTCCACTCGGTCCTCGACGTGAGCCTCGGCGGCGAATACATCGTCGCGGGCCGCTATCCGGTCCGGGCCGGCGTCTACACCGCCTTTTCCTCGGTCCGGGTGCCCGACGATCCGGAGAGCACCGATTTCATCACGACCGACGTCGACATGTACGGCTTCACCTTCAGCGTCGGCCGCCGCACCGACCGCATGAGCGTCAATTTCGGCATCGACTGCGCCTTCGGCAGCGGCCACGACCTGGTCGATGGCTCGGGCGGCGGAAAGACGCGCACCGACTGCGACCGCCAGGTCCTCCTCGCCATGGTGAGCACCACGTACTACCTCTAGGCCCCGCGCCGGACGACCTCTCCGGTCTCTTTTTTCCGGACCGGCGCGCTCTGCGCGCCGGTCCGCCGTTTTTCCGCGGTGAAACCTCCGGGCCTGTTTCGTGTATGATAAACGGCGAGACCGACGGCTACGCCACGCCCGGCGCGGTCCTTTCGATCGCCGTCGACGACGGCAAGAAGGTCTGGACGGGCGTCGTCGTGGACGAAGGCCGCGTTTCGGGCACCGCCGTCGGCGAGCCCGGCGGCGTGCGCGAGGTGGACATCGTCCTCGGGGAGGACGCCGACGGCGACGGCGTCTCCGACATCCTCCTCGGCCTCAAGACCTACTCGACCAGCGGAAACTAGCCCGGCGGGCGCGTTGATTTCCGGCGCGATTCCGGCTAGAATCGGCGTCAACAACCGGCGTTCCGGGCCGAGGACGGCCGAACGCCCGTGCAACGAAAGAACAGCAAAATGACAATGATCGAAGAAGCTCTTGCGCAGGCCTGCGACACCAAGGCGTGCGTGATCGGTCCGGGTGCGGCGGAAGAAACGGCGAAGATGTTCGGGGAGCTCTTTCCCGGCGTCCGGCGCGCGATCGTGGTCGACGACCCGCGCACGCGGGCCGTCGCCGGCGAACGCGCCGCCGGTCTCCTGGCGGCGGCCGGGATCGAGGTCTCCGAACACGTGCTGAATCCGGACGGTTCCGATTTCCACGCCACCTACGAAAAGGTCGAAGAAGTCCGCGACGCGATCGCCGCCGCCGGCGGGGCCGTTCCGGTGGCCGTCGGTTCGGGCGTGATCAACGACCTGACGAAGCGCGGCTGCGGCGAACTCGGCATGCGCTACATGGTCGTCGGCACCGCCGCATCCATGGACGGCTACACGGCGTACGGCGCGGCGATCACCAAGGACGGCATGAAACAGACCCTGGAGTGCAGGGCGCCCCTCGGCTGCATCGTCGACAGCGCGGTCGCCGCGGCCGCGCCGCGCGAGATGACCGCGAGCGGCTATGCGGACCTGATCGCGAAAATCCCGGCGGGCGCGGACTGGATCCTCGCCGACGCCGTCGGCTCCGAAGCCATCCACCCGCTCGCGTGGAAGCTCGTGCAGGGCCCCCTGCGCGACACGCTGTCGGATCCCGCCGGATGCGCTTCCGGCGACGAGCGCCAGGTCCGCAAGCTCTGCGAGGGGCTCGTCATGAGCGGCTTCGCGATGCAGGCCATGGGATCGTCCCGTCCGGCCAGCGGCACCGAGCATCAGGTTGCGCACTACTGGGACATGGAAGACCTCAGCTTCGGCGGCAAGCCGGTCTCGCACGGCTTCAAGGTCGGCATCGGGACGCTCGCCTCGACCGCCACGCTGGAATTCCTCCTGGAGCGGGACCTCTCGAAACTCGACGTCGACGCGGCGGCGGCCGCCTGGTGGCCGTCGTTCGACGCCGTGAAGGCGACGTTCCCCGAAGTGTTTCCCGGGCGTCCCGCGCACGTCCGGCGCGCCGAACTGGAATACGGCAAGAAGTTCCCGTCGCGCGACGCCCTGCGCGCGGAGCTCGCGGCGGTCCGCGACCGCTGGGAGGAACTCTCCGCCCGCATCCGCGCGCAGATCATGCCGTTCGCGGAAGTGAAGGACAAGCTCGCCAAGGCCGGCGCTCCCTCCGAACCGGAAGAGATCGGCGTCTCCCGCGCCCGCTTCCGCGAAACCTTCGCGGGCGTGCCGTACATGCGCGCCCGCTACTTCGGCGCCGACCTCGTGCAGCGCCTCGGCCTCATGCCCGCCCTGCTGGACCGACTGTTCGGTCCGGGCGGCGTCTGGGAAGCCTGACGAACCCACTCCGAACGCAACGCCGCCGGCTTCGGCGGGAAAGGAATCCAGATGACGACCGACAACGACTCCGCGACCGCGGAAAGCCCCTCCCTGCCGGGGCTCGAATCCCAATCCGGCGAAACGGTCTGCCCCTCGTGCGGCCGCTTCGTCGGCACCGCCTCGAAGTGTCCGTATTGCGGGGCGAAGGCCGGAAAGCGCATGAGCCTCGTCGCCATCCGATGGGCCGCCGTCCTGCTCTCGACCGTCGGGCTGGTCCTGCTCTACGCCATGGCCCGGACCCGCGACCCGGAGCGCATCCGGATCGGCGACATCGAGCCGACCATGAACTTCGGCCTCGTCCGTCTCTCCGGCGAGGTAAAGAGCAATCCGCGCCCCTTCAAGAACGGCAACGGGATGAGCTTCTACGTGGGCGACAGTTCCGGAAGCATCATCGTGTTCCTGGACCAGGCCCAGTCCAGGGCGATGTCCGAGGGGGGGCTTCTCCCGAAGAAGGGAGACTCCGTCGACTTCGTCGCGCAACTCCAGTCGTCGGCGTCGGGCAGATCCGCCCGCGTCCGCAGCCTCGATCCCGGATCGTTCTCGCTCGAGCGCGCCGCTGGCGGGCCGGCCGCGCGCGTCCGGGACCGCGGCGACGGCGGGGCGGGGCAGGGCGGGGCGCCCGCGCCCCGCGCCAAGCCGGCGGCGAAGAAGGGCCGCCGTCCCGCCGTCCCCGTCGCGGAGGTGTCCGCCGCGTCGGCGGGCGGCTACGCGACGGTCGAGGGCGCGCTTTCCGATCCCTCCGACCGCGCCGGAAAGGGCATGGCCTACACGCTCTCCGACGCGACCGGATCGATCCAGGTCGTCTTCTGGACCAACGCCGTTCCGCCCGAACTCCGGCAGCGGGCCGCCGCCGCCGCGCGCGTCCGCGTGAACGGCAAGGTCGGGGAGTACAAGGGCCGGCTTCAAGTCACCCCTCGCGCCGGCGGAGTGGAAATCCTCGAATAGGAGCTGCCCATGGCGGAAACCTACTTCACGGTCCTCCTTTCGGTCGTCTGCGGCACGGCGGTCGCCTGCGTGCTCGGCATCCTGCCGGGCCTGCACATCTACAACGTCATGGGCGTCCTCGTCCTCGGCGTGCTGGGCCTCGCCAAGGACGGCGTTTCCGTCCCGCCCGAGGTCTACCTCCCGGCCATGATCGGCATGGTCGTCGGCTGGTCGGTCGTCAACACCATCCCCGCCGTCCTGCTCGGCGCGCCGGACGAATCCGCGCTCTTCACCGTGCTTCCTGGCCAGAAGTACCTCATGGGCGGCCGCGGTTTCGAAGGCACGATGATCACCGCCGTCGGCGCGCTCGCCGGCGCCTGGTTCCTGCTCGCCGTCGTCGCTCCCTGCGCGCCGGTCTTCCTGCCCGTCGCGCAGCAGGTGCTCAAGGGCCACATGCACTGGATCCTGTGGATCGTCATCACGTTCATGCTCATGAGCGAGTGGCCCAAGGGCGGCAACCGCGGCGAGGCCGGATGGGCGAAGTTCTTCGACGCCTGGAAGAGCCTTCTCGTCGGGCTCGCGACCTTCCTGCTCTCCGGCCTTCTCGGCTTCGTCCTGCTGACGTCCTCCCCGGTCTCCCACGACGTCGCCTTCCAGAACATCATGCCCGCCTTCGTCGGGCTGTTCGCGGTCCCGTGGTGCCTGCTGAACATGATTTCCGCAGCGTCCGTCCCCCCGCAGCGCCTTGCCAAGTCGCTGGACGTCGACGGCGACGTCATCCTGCGTTCGGTCTGGTCCGGCGGCCTCGGCGGAGGCGTCGCGGCCTACTTCCCGGTCATCACCGGCGGCGTCGGCGGCATGCTCGCCGGCCACGCCTGCGCGCAGCGCGAGGAGCGCGTCTTCATCATGGGCCAGGGCGTCTCGAAGTTCATCTACTACGTCGGCGCGATGATGCTGCTGTTCGTGCCCGGCCTCCACCTCACCCGCGGCGGCGGCGCCTGGATGGTCAAGACCCTCTACGTGCCGGCCGGCGTTTCCGACTACTTCCTCGTGCTCGGCTCCATCGCCGTCTCGGCGGGTCTCTCCTACCTCGCCATGGAGCCGCTCGCGCGGCTCGTCGTCCGCTTCGTTTCGCGCTTCGACTACCGCCACGTCTCGACCTTCGCCCTCTGCGTGATCCTCCTGGTGGTCTTGCTCGTGACCGGCTGGACCGGCCTTTTCATCGCGGCCGTCGCGACGGGCATCGGGCTCCTGCCCGTCCTGTTCGGCTCCCGCCGCCTCAACTGCCTGGGCATCCTGCTGCTCCCCGTCGCCTGCAACATGTCGGGCTTCGGCTCCCGGATCACCGGTTTTCTCGGCCTCACCTGACGAAAGGGCTCCCCGTGAAAGGTTTCTCGCATTTCATGTCCGGCGTGGCGGTCGCTTCCTTCGGCCCGTGGGCCGTCGACGCGGCCCTCCGGGGCGATCCGACTTTCTTCGTCCTGGGCGGCGCCTGCGGCCTCCTTCCCGACACGCTCGATTTCAAGTTCTACCGCTTCTTCTACAAGCACGACGTCTACGTCTCGCCCGACCCCAAGGACCCCGATCCGCGGAAGATCGCCGGCGAGGTCGCCCGCGCGGTCGCGATCGGCGTCCGGGAGAAGCGCCCCGTCCGCCTCAAGCTCGGCACCATCCGCCTCGGGGCCGATTTCTGGCGCCGGTACCGCGTCACGTTCGACAACGTCGCCCGGGAGGTCGTCTGCCGCCTCGGCCCGGTCGTCAACACCGGGCAGGTCCCGGTGGAGGGGACCGAAGACCCCGGCGCCGTTGGCCGGGCGCCTCTTCCCGCGCCGGTGGTCCAGACGTACGACGCCGACCTCGTGGCGGACATTTTCGACGGCCCGTCGGTCGGGTTCGTCCCGCGCGCCGACGGGGGTTTCGACCTTGAATTCCTTCCGTGGCACCGCGAATGGTCCCACTCCCTGACGGTCGGACTCTTCCTGGGCCTGCTCTGGGCTCTCGTTTCCTGCTGCTTCGGCGCCTGGACCCTCGCCTGGCAGGGGCTCGCCACCATCGCCGGCTGCTACGCCGTCCACGTCCTGGAGGACCAGCTCGGCCACATGGGCTCGAACCTCTTCTGGCCCTTCACCCGCCGCCGCACGTCCGGACTCCGGTTGATGCACTCCGGCGACGCCCTGCCCAACTTCACCGCCGTCTGGATTTCCTGCGTCCTGGTCTTCTGGAACCTTTCGCGGCGGCAGCCGGCGCTCGAGCACCCGTTCCCGTTCTGGAAGCTCGTGCTGGTCGCCGTCGTCGTGCCGTACGCCGTTTTCGGCCTCCTCCGCCTGGCGCTGGACCGCGGCCGCAAACCCTCCGCCCCCGCCGGCGACGACGCCGACGACGAATGGAACGAAATGAAGGCGTCTTGACGCTCCGCCGCCGAAGCCGCGGCCGATGCCGAGGCGGCGGACGAGGCCGCCTTCGCCTCCGCCCCCGGCGGCTTCCTGCAGGTCTGACCGGTCCCGGGCGGTGTGGTATCATGCGCCGCCATGTCGCTCCTCGCCGAAATCGGGACGCCGCACGACGTCGCCTTGCTTGCTCCGGACCGGCTCGCGGACCTCGCCGCGGAGGTCCGGGCCGAGATCGTCCGCGTGACGTCGCTTCGGGGCGGGCACCTCGCCTCGAATCTCGGCACGGTGGAACTCTGCATCGCGCTTTTG
>Ga0310691_10005474_pt1 | contig 13890 bp, 10 predicted proteins | sample 176DNAGHGlowgp2_FD_203887 | JGI IMG/M metagenome (GOLD analysis project Ga0310691, IMG submission 203887) | Sheep rumen microbial communities from Palmerston North, Manawatu-Wanganui, New Zealand - 1766 DNA GHGlow gp2 (v2) (version 2) | ecosystem: Host-associated > Mammals > Digestive system >... | reverse complement strand
CGCTCGTTGCGACGAGCGGCAAGGGGCGCTGCCCCTTGACCCCGCAAACTTTTGAAAAAGTTTGATCAAAACTTCAAAAATGATTCTTAATGAAGTTTCTCGACAGACTGAGCCTCCCGCTTCAATGAACGGGAGGCTCTTTTTTTTTTACTCTGTACGGAGTGCGATAACCGGATCCTTCTTTGCCGCGAGCTTCGAGGGGATAATACCCGCAATCAGCGTCAGCAGAATCGAAATGCCGATCAGAATTGCGGCATAGCTCAGGCGCAGGAATGCGATATCCGGTACGCCGGAGGCACGCTCTATAATCATGTTGATCGGAATATCAAGCAGCATCGTAATCACAACACCGAGCACACCGGCAATCAGACCGACGATAAAGGTTTCGGCATTGAACACGCGGCTGATATCGCGCTTTGAGGCGCCGATCGAACGGAGAATACCGATTTCCTTTGTGCGCTCGAGCACGGAGATATAGGTGATAATGCCGATCATGATAGACGACACAACGAGCGAGATCGAAACGAAGCCGATCAGCACATAGGAGACCATGTTGATGATCTTCGTGACGGAATTCAGCAGCAGACCGATGTAGTCGGTGTATTCAATCACCGCATCTTCGTTTCCGGCTGCTTTCTGCTGATCGTTATACTTGGAGATAAAGCTCTCAAAATTCTTCTTTGCTTCAAAGCTCGGCGAGTAAATATAGATTGCAAAGGGATTCTCAGGGTCGCGCTGACCGAGCTTCTGAAGGTTGCCCTCATAGGTGTTGTCGGTGGACTGCGCAAGAATCTGCTCCTTGAAAATGGTCAGCAGCATCTCCTGATCCATCGTAGCCATTGCCGCTTTGAGGCTCTCGATATCTCTTGCGGGATTGAGCGACTGTGCAAGCGCGTCAATCTCTTCAGGACTCATCTCTGCAACCTTCTGACGGATTGCATCCGCAGTAAGCTGCGACATCATCACGCCCCTGTAAATTTCGAGCAGCATCTCATCGGATACTTCTTCGAGCGAAACGTCCTCTGCCGAAACACCGAGGGACTTTGCAGCATAATCCGCAACGACTGCCTTGCCCTGATCGGTTGCAGCAAATGCCTTTGCATCTTCGAGCTTGATTTCGCCGAGCATGCTCGGTGCAACGGCAGCGACCAGATCCTCATCGCTCATATCGGCGAGCACCTGCGTGATATCGTCGCCGTTGAAGGTGTTGCCGTAGAAGCGGGTGAAATTCGCCTGAAGCTGTGCGAACTGCTCCTCGGTCAGATTGTCGATGTATGCATACACATCGTCAATTGTGACATCATCGTGATCCTCAAACTCATAGCCGGTGAAGACGTCGATTTCCGGCTTATCCTGCTGCTGCTTAACGATCTCCGACTTGTTGTTTTCCTCTAGCAGATATTCGATCAGCTCATTCGTGTAGCAGACGGTGCCCGGTCTCAGCGCTGCGGCGACCGTTCCCGGCTTCTGGCGGACAATACCGCTGATATGCAGCGTAACACCGTTTTTCACCTTTTCCGCCATGTATTCATCGCTTCTGGAACGATCCTTCCAGCAGTTTGCGGTTTTGTCAAATTCATAGCGGTCGGTATTGAGAATCAGACGGAACTGCATATTCATCAGTTCTTCATAAGAGAAGCTGTCGCTGGAAACCTCGATCGCCTCGCCCGCCATGAGCTTTGCAAACATATCGGAAATCTCCGAGGCATCGCGCAGACCCAGACCGTACATGGTCAGGTCGGAGATCTCATTGTGTTCATCAACCACAAGCACAGCCTCTTCCTTCGAGGTCGGCCAGTGTCCGCTGATGACATCATACTGCGTATCCAGCAGCTTCTGATCGTCATAGAGCAGCGTCCAGACGTCCATGCCGTCGGTGCTCATCTGCATCATACCGGAGAATGACGAGGACATATTGTTCATATCGTAGCCAAGCATCGAGTAATACGCATCCACCAGCGGGTTCGGGTTGACCGATACCACGTCTTCGCTCGTATCGGCAAGATAAATCTGCGGCGTAATGTTGTACTGATACTGAATTGTGTAATCGGAGAGCTCACTTTCATGTTCTTCGATATACTTCTTGAACGCCGGCATATCGTTCTCCTGCACCTCTGCGACCATCGCATTCATCATCTCAGTCGCGGTGCTGCTGGTGTAAACCTTATCGAGGTCGTGCTGATTCTTATTCTCTTTCTGACCGGTCATCGTCTCAATCATACCGCTGAGATCAACGGTCTGCGACTGAATTGTCAGCGGATAAGAGGACAGTGTATTCTCCTGCACGGAATCAATGTAGGTCTGGAAGCCGTCGGAAAGCGAGAGAATCAGCGAAATGCCGATGATACCGATACTGCCGGCGAATGAGGTCAGCAGCGTGCGCGTTTTCTTGGTCATGAGGTTGTTGAGGGAGAGCGAGAATGCGGTCGGCAGGCTCATGGAGACGCGCTTATTTTTTTTCTTTTTTCCGTCGCCTTCGGTTTCCTGTTTCTTTTCGAGGATTGCCTTGCGGTCAGCCTTCGCCTCCTCTTCGGAGTACGGCATCGAGTCGCTCTGCACCTTACCGTCGAGCAGGCGGATAATACGCGTTGCATACTGCTCGGCAAGCTCGGGGTTATGCGTGACCATAATCACGAGGCGATCTTCTGCGATCTCCTTCAGCAGATCCATGATCTGCACGCTGGTCTCGGTATCGAGCGCACCGGTCGGCTCGTCGGCAAGCAGAATCTCCGGGTCATTGATGAGCGCACGCGCAATGGCAACACGCTGCATCTGTCCGCCGGACATCTGATTCGGCTTCTTGTGAATCTGGTCGCCGAGTCCGACGCGTTCGAGCATCTTCTTCGCACGCTCACGGCGCTCTGACTTGGAAATGCCGGAGAGCGTCAGCGCCAGCTCAACATTCGAGAGAACGGTCTGGTGCGGGATCAGATTGTAGGTCTGGAACACGAAGCCGATCGTATGGTTCCGGTAATAATCCCAATGCTTATCCTTGTATTCCTTGGTCGATTTCTCAGCAATGGTCAGATCGCCGGAGGTATACCGGTCAAGACCGCCGATGATATTCAGCAGCGTTGTTTTGCCGCAGCCGGAAGGTCCGAGCACCGCAACAAACTCATTCTGCCGGAATTGGATGTCAATGCCTTTTAACGCCTGTACCTCAGAGTCGCCCGCTAAGTAATTCTTCGTAATTCCCTTGAGTCCGAGCAAAATAACACACCCTTTCTGTGCATAGCATTCCAGCACTGCACAATTCTACGAATGGAGTATAGCATAATAATGTGTGCATTTTGTGAAGACTTTGAAAATTCGGCGTTTCGTTCAAATGCACATTTTTGATAGTGGTTTTTTGTATAAATCACCAAATCAAGCCAATTCTGCTTGACAAAGCAAAAATGCAATGCTATAATTCTTACAATTTCTATATGCATAAAGAAATTACGCAGCAGAAACCGGTTTTTCTGCTCTGCTCTTGCTTTTCCGGCGGATTCGTGGTATAATGTGTCAGAACCATAATCCCGATCCGAAATGGAGGCGAAGGCCTGTGCGAACCGTTCCCCGTGTCGCCTGTATCAATGATCTGTCCGGCTTCGGACGCTGCTCCCTGACCACGGCACTGCCGGTGCTCTCTGTGATGGGCGTGCAGGCTTGTCCTGCGCCGACCGCGGTGCTTTCGATGCACACCGGCTTTCCGCAGTTTACGTTCACCGACCTGACGGACGGCATGGCGGCATACTTTGAAAGCTGGAAGAATCTGCAATTCGACTGGATTTACAGCGGATTTCTCGGCTCTGTCGATCAGATTGAACTTGTCCGGCAGTTTTTCCGGCGGCAAAAGGAGATCAACCCCCGCTGTCGGATTCTGCTCGACCCCGTCATGGGCGACGACGGCAAGCGGTACAGCACCTATACGGAAGCGCTCTGCAATGCTATGCGGCATCTGGTCGCAGAGGCGGATGTTATCACGCCGAATATCACGGAAGCCTGCCTGCTGACCGATACACCATATCACGGGGAGGCACTGCACAATGCCGAGGCGCTTGCGCTTGCGGAATCGCTGATGCAGCTCGGCTGCCGCTCTGCTGTCATCACCGGCATCATTCAGGAAAGCTGTATCGGCAACCTCACCTATTCCGGCGGAAAATCCGCCTTTTCGCGCATTCACCGGACAGAATGCCTGTTCTCCGGAACCGGCGACCTGTTTGCATCGGTGCTCTGCGGCGCGCTTGCTGAGGGCACTGCGCTGGAGGACGCCGTCCGGACTGCCGGCAGGTTCTTGTCTGAAGTTACACAGTACACCTTGCAGCAGAATACCCCTGCCGATGAGGGCGTACTGTTCGAGCCGCTTCTTTGGAAGCTCGGAGGGAATCACTATGAACAAATCGAAAGAGAATGAAAAACTGCTGCACATGGTCTATGCGGGACTGTTTGCGGCGATGACCGCCCTGCTGACCGCGACTTTGCATATTCCGGTCGGCAGCGGCTATATCCACTGCGGCGACGCGGTGATCTACCTTTCTGCTGCGGTGCTCCCGCTGCCCTATGCGGTCTCGGCATCTGCGGTCGGCGGAATGCTCGCGGATCTGCTTTCCGGCTATCCGATGTACGCGATCCCGACCTTTCTCATCAAGGCGCTGCTCGCGCTGACCTTCTCACTGATCGGCGGGGAGCGCAGACTTTGCATGAAGCGGATTGCGGCAATGATCGTCTGCGGCATTGTGTCCGTTATCGGATACTGGATCACGGCTGTTGTGCTGTACGGTGGCTGGTCGGCGCAGTTCCTCGGCACTGTCCCCGGCAACTGCATTCAGGCAGCCGGCTCCGGCATCGTATATGCAGTCATCGCAATGGCAATGGAGCGAATGCACGATACCCACTCCAATCTCAGCGCATTGTAAAATAAGCCGCCGTATTTCTGGTGTACCGGTCAAAATACGGCGGTTTTCTCTGCAAATACGACATTTTCTCAGGAGGACAACATGATGCAGTATTTCCCGACTGACCCCGTACAGCTCACCGAGGACCGCACCGCGATCAAGGCGATTGACCAGCGGGCACTGCCGAATGCCGAGTGTTTTCTGCGTTTGCGGAATGCAGCAGCCGTCGCCGAGGCAATCCGCACACTTGCCGTTCGCGGCGCACCCTGCATCGGCATTTGTGCCGCATACGGCGTCTACATCGCCGCCCTTGCGCATCTGCGTGAGGAGAAAACAGCGTTTCTGGCGCATCTTGATGCAGATGCCGCCGTAATTTCAGCTGCGCGTCCGACGGCAGTCAACCTGTCATGGGCAGTGAACCGGATGATGGAATGCAAAGCGCGGCATATCGCGGAGACGCCGCAGGAAATTGCGGAAGCGCTCTGCACAGAGGCTGAGACGATTCATCAAGAAGATATTGCGATGTGCAGGCAGATTGCCGAAAACGGGCTGAAGCTCCTGCCGGACGGCAGCCGGGTCATCACGCACTGCAATGCCGGTGCGCTCGCGACCTCACGCTACGGAACCGGTCTGGGGCCGCTGCTGCTCGGGGCTGAGCGCGGCATGACCTTTCATGCTTTTGTCGATGAGACCCGCCCGCTGCTGCAAGGCGCCCGCCTGACTGCCTATGAGCTGCACCGCGCCGGCATCGACACGACGCTGATGTGCGACAATATGGCATCCTATCTCATGGCGCAGGGCAATATTCAGGCGTGCATGGTCGGCTGCGACCGCGTTGCCGCAAACGGGGATACGGCAAATAAGATCGGAACCTCCGGGCTTGCGGTGCTTGCGCATCATTACGGGGTTCCGTTCTATGTTTTCTGTCCCTCGCCGACAATCGACCGGCGCTGCAAAACCGGCGCAGACATCCGAATTGAACAGCGAGACGGCGCAGAAATTACCACGCTGCACTTTGCAAAACCGATTGCGCCTGCGGGAATCCACTGCCTGAATCCGGCATTTGACGTCACCCCGGCTTCGCTGATTACCGCCATTATCACCGAGCACGGCATCATGCGTCCGCCGTTCGCCTTCTGAATAAAAACAAGACCGCTGCTCCGTAAACAGAGCAGCAGTCTCAGTCTGTCGATAAAGTGTCTCCGACGGATTCAAAATGGGGACGCCCCTCGCTTCGCTGTGTCGAGTTTGCTGCGCAAACATCGAGCCCCCATACCCCCGCTTAAGGGATACTATCCCTTAAGAATCCCATTTTATAGAAGAAAAGGAATCATCACGCATTTTCTTCCATTTTGCTTATAATGGGATTCCAAAGGGACAATGTCCCTTTGGCGGGTTTGGGCAGAGCCCAATATCAATCATCGCGAAGCGATACCTTTTTCTACAAGCAGAGACCGCTGCTCCGTAAACAGAGCAGCGGTCTTGCATATGATTAAGCTTCCGGACCGCCCGGTGCCTTCGGGTTGCCGGTCAGATCATACCAGGTAACGTCAGTCTTATGTGCAAGGAAATTGGTGTAATACTGGAGAATGCACTGTGCATCTTCGACGGAAACTTCGTCGTCGCCGGTGACATCGGCAATCTTCATCTGCACTTCGTCAAGGAGCGGCTCCTTGCCGGCAAGCGCTGCGGTATACTGCTGAAGCGCAAGCTGTGCATCCGCTACTGAGACTTCGCCGTTCTGATCAATGTCGCCGAACAGTCCGACTGTGATTGAGCAGGTATAATCATTGCCGTTATTGGTCGCGGTAATAACTGCCGCGCCGAGCTTTTTCGCAATCACAAAGCCGTTCTGATCGACGGACGCGACCGCCTCGTCAGAGCTGCTCCATGTTACATCGCCGTAAGCATTGAACAGGGTCAGGTTGACGGTATCGCCCTCACCCGGGAGAATGTAGCTGGTGTAGTTGAGTGTCGGCTTGCTCTTGTCGCTGACAACCGTCACGGTGCCGTCATAGAAAGCAGGGTCGAGCCAGTGCATATCGTGGTTTGCAACCTCGAGCTTTCTGACTGTGCCGCCGTCATCCACCGTGCTGCGGAAGAATCTGACCGGATAAACCGTGCCGTCCTTTGCATCCTCCGGAATCGTAATCACGAGATTGACGATCACAGAGCCGTCCGCTGCAACCGTATTCTCATTGGTTGCAAACACGATATTCGCCGGATTGCTGTCCGGATTGACTTCCATTTCTGCGAGATACGCATAATTGCGCTTGACACTGGTGATACCGGTGATCTTCGCATCGCCGATGACCTCGAAATAGAGGCGCATTGCAGCAGTACCGGGGTCACCGTAGACCTTAACCGGAACGCGGACGCTCTCGCCCGGTGCGCCGCATACATCACCCATGATGATATAGTGGCCGCCGTCTGCGATTGCATAGTCATCGACCCACGGCTCGCCGACCGGTGCGGTCTCGGTGGTGGTTGTGGTGGTGTCGGTAACGGGTTCACTCGTGGTTGTAGTGGTCGTAGTGGTTGTGGTGGTAGTAGTTTCCGTCGTAGTGGTTGTGGTTTCGGTGGCAGCAGGCAGAATAGTCAACTGAACGGTGTTGCTGCGAATCTGATCGCTGGTGAAACGCTTGCCGTTTACATCACTAATAAACGAGGAAAACGAAAGAAAACTAAAAGACTCTGTTCCCGGTTGCGCCTCAGCATCAATCTTTATTGTAATTTTGATCTCTGCGCTGTCAGTTCCTTCTTCACCGAAATCATAGTTTGCCAAAGAGAAAGACATGGTCTTGACTTTACCGAGTTCGCCTTCTTGAATTGAACCAATCTTTGTATTGACAGCGGTGAGCTTTACCGTAAAGTCGTAAGACTCACCCGGCGCCAACGCTGGAATTTCCGCGAACTCAGCCTCAATATACGATTCGTTCTGCGCAGGTGTCGTCTCGGTGGTCGTCGTGGTTGTCTCAGTGGTAGTAGTGGTGGTGGTCGTCGTTGTCTCAGTGGTGGTCGTTGTCGTTGTTGAGGTAGTTTCCTCTGCGACAATGATTGTCAGTGCCTTGCTGGTGAACGGAACCTCTCCGTCGTTCCCCGCAGCATCACAGTAAGATTTGCTGTTCTTCGGATTATCTCTGCCGATGCTCAGTGCATTGATATAGGGTTCCGTGCGGATATCAAAGACATAGGTGCCCGGAGCGGTATCCTGCGGCACAACAAGCGTTGCATTGGCAAACGGGGTCTCATTGCTCCAGCTTGCGGATGCATTCCAAGCAGTTGTCCCTTCCTCGGCAGCGGCATCGGCATTGACCTTCGGATCCATCGTATAAACCCATACAAGGTTCATCTGGCTTGCATTGAAATCATGGACAAACGCATTCGCGGAAGCGCCGCTGTTCTTACTGTCGAAGCAGTAGGTCTCCGGGAAACCGGCTTCCGAAAGATACAAGCCGTAATTGCCGAAGCTGCCGTCCTCGGCAACCTCGCCGTCATTGATCTGGAACTTGAGGTTTGCGGCATAGATGCCCGGATTTTCCGGAATGAAAATGTCAATCGGAATCGAATAATCGCCGTCAGCGAGCGTTTCTGCGGAAACTACAACCTCATTTGACCCTCCGCTCCGGATATCAAATGTCAGTTGTTCACCCTCAGCCGAAGCGGGGATCACGCCGGAGCCGAACAGTGCTGTTGCTGTCATGCTGCCTGCAAGGATTGCAGACAATAACTTTTGGAATCGCATAGTTCTCTGTTCCTTTCTGAAAAAAATATAATTCCTGCTCTCACAGAGCAGAATGATCCGTGGTATCATGGCCGAGCCCGTAAGTCAGCGTCAGGAGACTGTCCGCCAGATGCACATTTTCCACAAGAACAGCCGGGTCGTCGATCCGGAGATCACCGCGGCTGAAATTCCAGAATGCGCGGACACCGAGCGAGACGAGCTTTTGTGCGAGCGCAGGCGCGGCAGATTCCGGTACACAGATAACCGCAAGCTCCGGGTGCTCCTGATGACAGAAGCCGGAAAGCGTATCCGTATGGTGAACGGGCATCCCGTCCAGATCCCTGCCCGCGACAAACGGGTTGGAATCAAACAGCCCGATCAGCTCGCAGCCGCACTGCGGAAAGCTCACATGGGAGGCGATTGCCCTGCCCATTGTGCCGAGCCCGATCAGGATTGCCCGACGGTGCTCAGAAACGCCGAGAATCTGCCCGATCTCATCATACAGTGCGCGGACATTATAGCCGTAACCCTGCTGCCCGAAGCCGCCGAAGCAGTTGAGATCCTGACGGATCTGCGAGGCAGTCAGTCCCATTTGCACAGAAAGCTCCTTGGATGAGATCCGGACCGTACCCTTTGCCGTCAGTTCACCGAGAAAGCGGTGATACCGCGGCAGCCGGCGGATCACAGACGGAGAGATCTCCTGTTTCGGCATGAAGCAAACGCCTCCTTATGACAGCTTTGCGGAAAGGCGTGCGCCGATCTCCTCAAGGAAGGTTTTGGAATTGACCTTCTGCTTGTTCTCCAGCGTCGAGAGCAGGTAGAGGTCACCGGTCATGATGCCCTCCTCAATCGTCTGGATTGTCGCCTCCTCGAGCTTATCCGCGAAGGTGCAGAGCGCCGGAATCTGATCGAGCTCACCGCGCTTGCGCAGTGCGCCGCTCCACGCAAAGATTGTTGCAACAGAGTTTGTGGAGGTCTCCTCACCCTTAAGGTGTTTGTAGTAGTGACGCTGCACGGTGCCGTGTGCTGCCTCATACTCATAGACACCGGTCGGGGAAACGAGCACGGAGGTCATCATTGCGAGCGAGCCGTATGCAGTCGAAACCATGTCGGACATCACGTCGCCGTCATAGTTCTTGCATGCCCAGATGTAACCGCCGTTGGAGCGGATGACGCGTGCGACTGCATCGTCGATCAGCGTATAGAAATACTCGATGCCGGCAGCCTCAAATTTCTCCTTATATTCATTTTCATATATTTCGCTGAAAATATCCTTAAATCTGTGGTCGTACTGCTTGGAAATCGTATCTTTTGTCGCAAACCAGAGATCCTGCTTCAGATCAAGCGCATAATTGAAGCACGCTCTTGCAAAGCCGGCGATCGAATTGTCGCGGTTATGGATACCCTGAATGATGCCGTCGTCGGTGAATTCGTGGATGAGCTGACGGGTCTCGTTGCCGTCCTTGTCCGTCCAGACAAGCTCCGCCTTGCCGCCGCCCTTGACCTGCATCTCGGTATTCTTGTAAACATCGCCGTATGCATGACGGGCAATGGTGATTGGCTTTGTCCATGTCGGGATGTAAGGCGTGATGCCTTTCACGAGAATCGGGGTGCGGAACACGGTGCCGTCAAGAATCGCACGGATTGTGCCGTTCGGCGACTTCCACATCTCAGAAAGACCGTACTCCTCAACTCTGGCTGCATTCGGGGTGATCGTTGCGCACTTGACTGCGACGCCGTATTTCAGCGTTGCATTTGCGCTGTCAACCGTGATCTGATCCTTTGTCTCCTCACGCTTTTTCAGTCCGAGATCGTAATATTCAGTCTTGAGATCGACATACGGCAGAATGAGAATATCCTTAATCCACTGCCAGAGAATGCGGGTCATTTCGTCGCCGTCCATTTCGACGAGCGGCGTGGTCATTTTGATCTTATCCATCGGAAAGACCTCCTTTTGATTTCATTTTCGGGAGAACAGAAGCACCGCAATCAGCAGAACGGCTGTGAAGCCGAGCGCGGTTATCATTCCTACGGTGCGTCTGCTCAGATTGGTTTTGCGGCTGAGAATGCGGTAAACGAGAAAATATGCCGTCATGATTGCAGCAAGCAGCAGAAACTCTTTCCATGAACGAATGCGAAAGGTGCTGTGCCTGACTGCTGCCGATACCTGCATCGCTGTTTCCCGTATTATTTCAGCGTCTCGCGGGTATAATCCAGCAGACCGCCTGCGAGCATGATATCCTTGGTTCTGCCGGTCAGCTCACAGAGCACCGGAATGACCGCGCCGTTTGACTTGTCAATTACAGTCAGCTCGGTTTTGCCCTCTGCGACTGCATTCCGCACACCTTCAAGCACAAGCTCATCGCCCTGGGCGATTTTGTCATAATCCGCCTCATTGACAAAGGTCAGCGGCAAAATGCCGGCGTTGATGAGGTTTGCGCGGTGAATTCTCGCGAAAGACTTGACCAGCACTGCCTTGACGCCCAGATACAGCGGCGCCAGCGCGGCATGCTCGCGGGACGAACCCTGACCGTAATTCGCGCCGCCGACGATAATGCTCTGTCCCAGTGCCTTTGCGCGTGCGGGGAAGCTCTCGTCGCAGACCGCGAAGCAGTGTTCGGAAATCTTCGGAATATTGGAGCGCAGCGGGAGAATCTTTGCGCCCGCCGGCATGATGTGGTCGGTCGTGATATTGTCGCCGACCTTCAGCGAGACCGGTGCGTCGATGGTTTCGAGCAGCGGGTGGGTTTCCGGATACGGCTTGATGTTCGGACCCAGCTTGATTTCGACGCTGTCCATGTCCGCTTCCTCAGCAGGCAGGGTCACCATGTTGTCATTGATCGTGAAGACCTCCGGCAGCGGGAATGCAGGCATTTCGCCGATTGTACGCGGGTCGGTAAGGTAGCCTGTCAGTGCGGAGGCGGCTGCGGTTTCCGGCGAGACCAGATAGATCTGACCGTCCTTTGTGCCGGAGCGGCCTTCAAAGTTGCGGTTGAAGGTACGCAGCGAGATGCCGCCGGAATTCGGCGACTGCCCCATGCCGATGCACGGACCGCAGGCCGACTCAAGAATTCTCGCACCTGCGTCAATCATATCGCTCAGAGCACCGTTTGCCGCAATCATATTGAGCACCTGCTTCGAGCCCGGTGCAATCGAAAGCGAAACATCCGGATGCACCGTTTTTCCTTTCAGAATATAGGCGACCTTCATCATATCGAGCAGCGAGGAGTTCGTGCAGGATCCGATGCAGACCTGGTCGATCTTCAGCTTGCCGATTTCCGCAATCGACTTGACATTGTCAGGAGAATGCGGGCAGGCAGCGAGCGGTTCGAGCTTCGAGAGGTCGATCTCAATGACCTCGTCATAAACAGCATCCGGATCGGCTGCCAGCGGGATCCAGTCCTGCTCGCGCTTCTGTGCCTTCATGAATGACAGTGTCTTCTCATCAGAGGGGAAGATTGAGGAGGTTGCGCCGAGCTCTGCGCCCATGTTCGTGATCGTTGCACGCTCCGGCACAGTCAGGGTTTTAACGCCCTCGCCGGTATACTCGATCACCTTGCCGACGCCGCCCTTGACGGACATCCGGCGGAGCACTTCAAGGATGACGTCCTTTGCCGCAACCCACGGGCTGAGCTTGCCTGAGAGCTTCACATTGACGACCTTCGGACATGTGATGTAATATGCGCCGCCGCCCATTGCGACCGCTACATCCAGTCCGCCGGCACCGATTGCCAGCATACCGAGGCCGCCGCCTGTGGGAGTGTGGGAATCCGAGCCGATCAGCGTCTTGCCCGGAATGCCGAAGCGCTCAAGATGCACCTGATGGCAGATGCCGTTGCCCGGGCGGGAGAAGTACAGACCGTGCTTCTTCGCGCAGCTTCCGATGAAACGGTGATCGTCCGCATTCTCAAAGCCGTTTTGCAGCGTGTTGTGGTCGATATATGCGACCGAGCGCTCTGTCCGGACGCGCGGCACGCCCATCGCCTCAAACTCGAGGTACGCCATTGTGCCGGTTGCATCCTGTGTCAGCGTCTGGTCAATGCGGATACCGATTTCGGTACCGCGCTTGAGCTCTCCCTCTACAAGATGTGCCGATAGGATTTTTTCTGTCATGGTAAGACCCATTTTAGATTCCTGCCTTTCTTACTTGAAATATACAGTTCTATTTTACACCAAAAAGGGCGTTTCTGTCAAGTGATTTTTCAGAATTCTGACAGAAAGGATGTATTTACCGTGAAACTGCCGGGAACAGTCCGGCGCAGACAGCAGAAGAGAGCGGCTTTTGCAGTGCCTTATTCTTCAGATTCTGTATTTTTCGGTATCGGATCATACCGATCCTGATATTATTTATAAAAATTTCCAAAATCTATTGCATTTTGACGAAAAATATGCTATACTCAGCATAAAAGTATCTCCGGAAAGCAGGTGATGAGATGTATTGCCGGAATTGCCGAAATCCGATTGCAGAAACCGCAAGGTTCTGCCCGGTCTGCGGCGCCGCATGTCAGCCCGCCGGGTATCCGTCCTATTCTGCGCCGCCTATCTATGCCGGAAACGGCGCAGTGCGGCTGGGAATCCCGGCACCGGGCTTCTCAGACAGAGTACAGCATCCCGAAATTCTCGCTGCTGTGAAGAAAAACCGCAAGGCTGCCGGTATCGCCGCATTCTTTATCGTGCCGCTGCCGCTGCTCGGATTCGTGATTTACAGCCGGTTCAGTGAAAAAATGGAAACCGCAGAGGCAGTAAAAATCGGCGCAGTTGTGTCGGCGGTGTTCCTGATTTTTGCGCTGTTCAGCTTTATCCGGGAACGCGCCGTCAACAGCTATGAGGCGGTCGTGATTGACAAGCGCGCTTCGCAGACCTACCGGCACAGGAATTCCGATGACCGCGAGCTGACGACGGAATATGTGACGGTCGTGCAGACAACCGAGGGCAAGAATAAGAAAATCAAGGAATACGAGGGCAGCCGGATTCTCGCTTACCGGTATCTGAATATCGGCGACCGGTTCCGGTATCACCCGCAGTTTCATTTTCCGTATGAGCGCTATGACAAGGCAAATGCGCCGTATCTCGCCTGCGTGATCTGCGGCAGAGAAAACCCGATCGAAGCCGACCGCTGTCAGCGCTGCAATCTCCCGCTTCTGAAATAAAAAAGAGCACCGGATATGCGTTTTTTCTGCATATCCGGTGCTTCAGCTTGTAGAGGAACTTCATTAGGATTATTTTTGAAGTTTTGATCAAACTTTTTCAAAAGTTTGCAGGGTCAAGGGGCGGCGCCCCTTGCCGCTC
>Ga0310691_10005470_pt1 | contig 13894 bp, 13 predicted proteins | sample 176DNAGHGlowgp2_FD_203887 | JGI IMG/M metagenome (GOLD analysis project Ga0310691, IMG submission 203887) | Sheep rumen microbial communities from Palmerston North, Manawatu-Wanganui, New Zealand - 1766 DNA GHGlow gp2 (v2) (version 2) | ecosystem: Host-associated > Mammals > Digestive system >... | reverse complement strand
CGAAGTGCAAGGAAACCATCATCCAGGACCGGACAATCTTCGAGGATGCCCGCATCTTTGCTCCTAACCTTCATGCGCAGGGCATGATGAGCGACCGCGACTTCGAAAACTACACCGACCTCTTCGACCTGATGATTTCATTGGTGAAGCTGCCCGACCTGATGATCTATATCCGGTCGACCATCCCTAACCTCGTCGCTCAGATACAAAAGCGCGGACGAGAATTTGAGAAGTCAATCCGCATCGATTACCTCCAGGGACTCAACGACCGTTATGAGGCTTGGATCAGCACCTATAAAGGTCCGCTGCTCATCGTCGATGGCGACCGCCTGAAATTCGGCAATAATCCCGAGGATTTCAAGCAGGTGACCGACATGATTGATGCCAAGCTCTTCGGCTTCTTCCCGCTGGACGAACAGGAATAAGTAACCGTTCAAAAAAAATCGTACGATTTTGGACTCTATTTTATGGATGCGATACCTCACCTTTTTGCCTCTTTCCGTGCTGTTCATCGGTCACATAGCCCGCTATGCTACCTCTTCACAACACGAAAATAGTCTAAAAAACTGAGGTAAAAATCGTACAAATTTATTTTTTTACGATTACTAAAAAAAACGGCCTGACCAGCCAAAAGAGCGAAGAAACCTTAAAAAGTATGCCAAAATAGCAGTCGTTTCAGAGAAATTGTGTAATTTTGTCACCCAATGGACGTTTCTGAACTACAACAGACCAAACAACGGTACAATATCGTCGGTAACAGCGACGGATTGAACCGTGCTCTTGACGTCGCACTGCAAGTGGCGCCAACTGACCTCAGTGTGCTTATTGTCGGTGAAAGCGGAACAGGTAAGGAGATTATCCCCAGGGTCATTCACGACCGGTCACCGCGCCGACGTGAGAAATACTTTGCCATCAACTGTGGCTCAATACCCGAAGGGACAATCGACAGCGAACTCTTCGGCCATGAGAAAGGGTCGTTTACGGGAGCCATCGGCGAGAGCGAAGGATACTTCGGCGTTGCCAATCGAGGCACCATCTTCCTCGATGAGGTGGGAGAGCTACCGTTGGCCACTCAGGCACGCCTGCTGCGCGTCCTTGAGACAGGTGAATACATCCGTGTCGGTGGAACCCAAATCCGTAAGACTGACGTACGCATCGTGGCTGCCACAAATGTCAACATTCAGAAAGCCATCACCGAGGGCCGCTTCCGCGAAGACCTCTACTATCGTCTGAACACCATCCCCATCCAGATGCCCCCCTTGCGCGAGCGGGGTAATGACATCCTGCTGCTCTTCCGACTCTTTGCCCTGCAGATGGCAGAGAAGTTCCGCTTGCCGAAGATTACCCTCACACCAGAGGCGCAGCAGCTGATGCTCAGCTACAAATGGCCGGGCAACGTAAGGCAACTGAAGAACATCACCGAGCAGATGTCGGTGCTCAGCGAACAGCGGGAAATCAGTCTCGACACGCTGCGACGCTTCATACCCCAAGACCCTGAGAGCACTCAGCTCGCCATTATTGGCGGAACAAAGGGCGACCACTCCTACGAGAGTGAACGCGAGATGCTCTATAAAATCCTGGTCGAACTGCGTGGCAACGTCAGCGACCTGCGGCGCGACATGAACGGCATCCGAAAGCAACTCGACGAGGCACGGGCCTTGAATGGTGCCTCGGGGTTTGCCATCTCGTCGCCGGCCGACGATGCAACAGTGCCAACCATTACCACCGTCCAGCCAGCCAATGTCGGACAGCCAAAGGTGGAAGACGCCGAGGCAGAAGAAATCAATGAGCCAGAGACGCTCAACCTCAATAGTATTGAACGGCAGATGCTGCAGAAAGCCCTCGACCGAAACGGTGGCAACCGAAAGAAGGCCGCCCGCGAACTGGGCATCTCTGACCGCACACTTTACAGGCGCATCAAAGAGTATGGATTGGAATAGAAGGCTACATATCGTCTGTTCGCTTGTCGTCTGTTGCATGATGACCTGCCTCGTCGCCTGCATACCGACGTATAGCTTCAATGGCGCCAGCATCAACTATGCCACGACGAAGACCATACAGATTGCCGACTTTCCCATACGAAGCACCTATGTGTGGAGTCCGATGGGGCCGATTTTCAACAACGAACTCAAGGACCAATATGCCAACCATACCAAACTCATACAAGTCAAACGCAACGGCGACCTGAAGATAGAAGGCGAGATTACACAGTATTCTCAGCGCAACAAGTCTGTCTCCTCCGAAGGCCATTCGGCTCAGGTCGAACTGACGATGAGTGTCAACGTGCGCTTCACCAACAATGTCAACCATAAGGAAGACTTCGAACGCCAGTTCACGTCGACAAAGACCTACGACTCTACCCAGAGCCTGAGTTCCGTGCAGGAAGAGCTGGTCACCCAGATGGTGAAAGACATCTGCGACCAGATATTCAACGCCACCGTTGCCAACTGGTAATAAGAACGAAGCAGGTCGTCACTTGAGACGACTTCAACAGAGAGAAAGAATGGACATCGTAAGATTAGCCAGCCACCCCGACCGATTGGACAAGGACACGCTCTATGAGCTGCGTGCCCAACTGGCCTTGTATCCCTACTACCAGCCTGCCCGTCTGCTGATGCTCCGCAATCTGTTTCTTCTCCACGACCCGTCGTTCGACCGCGAGTTGAGAAAGGCTGCCATCTATATCACCGACCGGAAGAAAATCTTCGAACTCGTAGAGGCCGTCCACTATCAGCTGAAGCGCGAACCATCGGAAGAGGCTCCGACAAAGCACCGCAGCGCCGACCGTACCGGCGAACTCATCGACAGTTTCCTCGACTCACAGCCCACACTCGAAGAGGAAGTCGGAAAGTCACACCGACAGCCCACTCCCGCTGATGCCGCCGTGGACTATGTGTCCTATCTTCTTCACATGGAAGACCAGAATGCATTCCGACAGCCTCAGTTGCGTGGTCAGGAACTCATCGACGAATTCATCAACAATGACGTCGGTCGCATACAGTTGAAGGACGAAGAAGACTATGAAATCCCGCAACCCGACCAGTCGGCTGAAAATGATGAAAATGAGGTCGACGAAGGCTATATGACCGAGAATTTGGCCAAAATATACATCAAACAGGGCAGTTATTCAAGGGCTTTAGAAATTATTAAGCGAATAAATTTGAATAATCCGAAAAAAAATGCTTACTTTGCAGACCAAATCCGATATCTTGAGAAATTAATCCTCAACGAGAGTCGGAAAAAGCAGTAGAAGAATAATAAATAACAAACAAAAAATAATTTAAAAAGATGTACACACTATTTGTAATTCTCATCGTCCTGGCTGCCATCCTGATGATTGGCATCGTACTGATCCAGGAGTCGAAGGGTGGAGGTCTGGCCTCCAACTTCTCATCGTCAAACGCCATTATGGGTGTTCGTAAAACAACTGACATCGTAGAAAAGGCAACATGGGGCCTCGCTGCCGCTATGGTTCTCTTGAGCATCATCTGTGCTTATGTGGCACCCCGTGCCGTCACCGACCAGAGCGTGCTTGAGCAGAGTGCCACGGAAACCCAGACTACCAATCCCGTCAATGCTCCCGCATTCGGCGTAGGTGAGGAACAGGCACCCGAGGCTGAGGCTCCCGCTCAGGAAGCTCCTGCACAGGAAGCACCTGCACAGGAAGCACCTGCACAGGAAGCTCCTGCACAGCCGAAATAATAATCGCAGACTACTGTCGATAGACAGCAACGGCATCACAAGGTCTTTGATACCAGTGATGCCGTTGTTTCGTTCTGTATGCTCACGAATTCTTACTGCCGCCGTGATAGATTTCTCCGGCCAATCCTTTCACCAACTGTTCAATGAGGCGGGGTAGAGCATAGCTGTTGAGGTCGGCCTCGGGCGTCCATTGGTAGCCGTCGGGTAGGGTGAGACGCTCTGTCGGTTCCCACAGGTAGAAGTCGGCAAGGAGGATGCGGTGGGTGAGCACATGCTTTACGTCTTTCCGTAACAACCGCAGATCGGCATTAGGAAAAGCCTCTTCCGGCTTTTGTCCCTCTGGTAACAGGTAGGGTTCCCAAAGCCCCTGCCAAATGTCGCCGGCGGGTCGTCGTCGGATGGCAACGCATCCGTTGTGGCGTATGTAGACGTAAGTCATGCGCCGTTCCTTAACGGTCAGTTTCTTCAGTTTCACGGGCAGCTTGGCAATGCTTCCTTCAGCCAGTGCAAGGCAACTGTCGGCAAGTGGACAGAGCAGGCATCGTGGCGACTGAGGCGTGCATTGTATGGCTCCGAAATCCATCATTGCCTGATTGAAGGCAGAGGCTTCGTGCGGTGGCAGGAGTTGGTTGGCAAGTTGGGTGAATTGCTTTTTACCTTCAGTGGTGTTGATGGGTGTCTCAATAGCAAAGTGCCGGGAGAGAAGACGATAGACGTTGCCGTCGACGACGGCCACAGGCTCATCGAAGGCAATGGAGGCAATGGCTGCGGCCGTATAGTCGCCGACACCTTTCAGTTGGCGTATCTCACTGAAAGTATTTGGAAAACGACCTCGCTCGACAATCTGGCGTGCGGCAGTGTGCAGGTTTCTGGCGCGCGAATAGTAGCCCAGTCCCTGCCATAGGCGCAACACCTCGTCTTCAGTAGCGGCGGCAAGCATTTCCACTCGGGGCCATCGGCCGACGAAGCGTTCCCAGTAGGGCTGTCCCTGCTCGATGCGTGTCTGCTGGAGAATAATCTCGCTGAGCCATATCAGATAGGGGTCGCGGGTCTCGCGCCACGGCAATGGGCGTCCGTTCTCGTGAAACCATTTCAACAGTTTGCCTGCAAACCAATAGTCTTCCATTATCACCGGTATTGTCTGTTTTTTCGGCAAAGATAACACAAATAACTCAAAAAAGTTCGCTCGAGGGTCGTTTTTTGTGCATTATCTTTTGAAAAAAGGAAAAATAAATGTATCTTTGCAGCGTAAAAAGTAATAAATAGCAGAATATAAACATCAATAAACTTAACAAAAGAAGATTATGAAGAAAATTATCATGGCAATCGTTGCCACAGTCATGGCATTGCCTACCTTCGCTCAGTACAGCAGCGGTGACTTCTCGTTTGATAAGTCGAGTCTCTATTATGGTGCCCGTATCGGACTGAATATGTCTGGTATCGGTGGCGATGCCAGCATGGGCACGAAAACAGGCATGACCCTCGGCGGCGTTGTCGGTATGCGTGTTTCCAATGCGCTGTTCCTTGAGAGCGGTCTCTATTACACCCAGCGTGGCGGTAAGGAAAATGGAACCACTGCCGGTCTGAATTATCTGGAAATCCCCGCACTCATCAAATACGGCATTCAGGCAACCGACGAAATCGCCATCATTCCCTTTGTAGGCCCGTATTTCTCGTATGCCATCAGTGGTCGCATTAAGAACAAAGACCTCAATCAAGACCAGTCGTCCTTCCGTGACGGCTCCTTCAAACATCCCGACATGGGCTTCAAGTTTGGTGTCGGTGCCGACTACAACAAGCTCTATCTCGAAATCGCCTATCAGGCAGGCGTTGCCAACATCAGCAAGGCCGATCCTGTGACGGCTCACGGACATGCCTTCAACATCAACTTCGGTGTGAACTTCTAAGTCAGAGATGGTTTCTCACCGTCTACCGAGCCTTGACAAGTCTCCCCACAAGAGCCAGCGGCCTTGCGAGAAGGTTTGTCAAGGCTTTTCAGAAAGAATAACTATGAGAACAAAGACAATAACGATGACCCTTGTGGTCATGGTGACATTGCTGGCTGCCTGCGGCAACAGCAAAAAGGAAGAGAAAGTGAACCCTCTGACAGAAGAAAACTGGCGGATGATTGGCGATCGGACGGTGTATGGACTGGCCTGTGATGGCTGCAACGACTCTACGTTGGTGCTCCTTCCCTCCGATGGCAGCGACCCCATTCGCTACTCCGTCATTGAGGCCACAAAGCAGGGGCGCATCCTCGGCAAGCCGAAGATTGGCGACCGTGTGGGTGTGGTACCCAACGAGGCAGACTCGCTCAAGGGCGATGTCGTTGTCGATATCGACCAGCTGAAGGGTATCTGGTGCTACATCGTGATGCCGAAGCTGCGCGATCATGTCAATGCAACAGAACGTCAGCAGGAGCGGCTGGTAGAAGCCATGTCTGACTCGCTGCGCGAACTCTATTACATTCCGCGTGAGTATGGCTTCTCCATGACTCGCAACTGGGTGGCACAAAGCGTAGGCTACGTTCGCGAGACAACGCTCGAGAGCGAAAGCCCCGTGGTCTATCCGCAGTTGGGATACTTCACCGAGTGGCATCTGTGGAACGGTTACCTTGTTGTGACAAGCGGTACGCCAACCCTTAATGAAGACAAGACGACCACCGTCACCGACCTCGTTGACGACACCTGCCGTATCGACTACCTGCAGGGCGACTCCCTGGTGCTCTCGTCGGGCGGTGTCACCCGTTCCTATTATCGTAAGAACAGCATGGACGAAGTTAATCAGAAAGCCCGCGAGATTGCCGACAAGCTGCGTCTGCAAGCATTGGAGGACACGAAGCAATGAAGATTGGTATTATCGTAGCGATGGAGAAGGAACTCCGACGACTCCAGTCGCTGTTCAGTGAGAAAGACGGTGTCTGCGTCAGTCAGTGTGGCATCGGAAAGGTCAATGCTGCTTTGGGCGCAGCCGAGATGATTCGCAGTTATCAGCCCGACGTCATCATCTCGTCGGGTTGTGCCGGTGGCAACGGCGATGATGTCAATGTGAAGGATGTCGTCGTCAGTACGGAACTCTGCTATCACGATGTCTATTGCGGCAAGGCCATCGATGACACCACCCAGTATGGGCAGGTACAAGGAATGCCTGCCCGTTTCAAGGCTGATGCCCGCCTGCTGGCACTCGCTGAGCAATTCAAAAGTCAACAGTCTTCCGTCAATATTCATACCGGTCTCATCGTCACAGGCGACTGGTTCGTCGACTCGAAAGAGAAGATGCGCCACATTGTCGGACTATTCCCCGAGGCTAAAGCCGTCGACATGGAGAGTGCAGCCATAGCACAGACCTGCTACAAATACAATGTGCCGTTCATCTCCTATCGGGTCATCAGCGACATACCTCTCCGCGACACCGACGCCTCGCAATACCATGACTTCTGGAGTCAAGTGGCAGAGACATCCTTCGAGACAACCCGCCACTTTGTGGAGTCACTGCAGAAAAAAGTATAACCGAAGCTATGAAAAAACTACTAACCCTTATTCTTCTTGTTGCTGCCACAGCCTCTCTGCGTGCAGCCGAAAAGCCCGATTATAAAAATCCGTCGCTTCCGATAGAAACGCGATTGGCTGACTTGATGAGCCGTATGACACTCGACGAGAAAGTGGGTCAGTTGCTGTGTCCGCTCGGCTGGCAGTCGTATGCCATTGATGCCAAGCGGAAGAATGTCAGTGAAACCGACTATTTCCGTCAGCTTGTCGACCAACAGCATATTGGTATGCTTTGGGCTGTCTACCGTGCAGACCCTTGGACGAAGAAGACCCTTGACAATGGATTGTCGCCGGAGTTGGCAGCCAAAGCCGGCAATGCCCTCCAACGGTATGTCATTGAACACACGCGACTCGGCATTCCCATCTTCCTTGCCGAAGAGGCTCCCCACGGTCACATGGCCATCGGAACAACCGTCTTCCCTACGGGTATCGGTCTTGCTGCGACATGGTCCGACGACCTGATTCGTCAGGCAGGACAGGTCATCGCTAAGGAGATACGTCTGCAAGGCGGCCATATCAGCTATGGTCCCGTACTCGACCTCGCCCGCGAACCGCGTTGGTCTCGTGTCGAGGAAACCTACGGTGAAGACCCCGTGCTGACCGGCATGATGGGTGCCGCGATGGTCGAAGGATTGGGTGGTGGCGACCTTTCGAAAGACTATAGCACCATTGCCACATTGAAGCACTTCATCGCCTACGGTACCACTGAAGGCGGACAGAACGGTGCCCCTTCCTATCTGGGCACACGCGAGCTGCATGAAAACTTCCTGCCGCCCTTCCGTCGTGCCATCAACGCTGGCGCCTTGTCGGTGATGACATCTTATAATTCCATCGACGGCATTCCCTGCACCGTCAATGGCTCGCTTTTCAACGACCTGCTTCGTGATGACTGGAAGTTCGGCGGCTTTGTCGTTTCCGACCTCTATAGCATCGACGGGGTTTATCATACCCACTTCGTCGCCCGTGATGGCATGGATGCCGGAGCAATGGCATTGAAAGCCGGCGTCGATGTCGACCTTGGCGGTCTCTGTCATGCCCGATTGCAGGAAGCCTTGTCACGGGGACTCGTCAGCGAAGCCGACATCAACAGGGCTTGCGAACGTGTGCTAAGGATGAAGTTTGAAATGGGACTCTTCGAGCATCCTTATGTGGAACCGAAGGCTGCTGCCCGCGAGGTACGTTCGAAAGAGAATGTGGAGGTTGCCCTGCATGTGGCTCAGGCATCGGTGACACTGTTGGAGAACAAGCACCATATCCTACCCTTGCGAAAGGATTTGAAGGTGGCTGTCGTGGGACCCAATGCCGACAATGTGTATAACATGCTTGGCGACTATACCGCCCCACAGGAAGAGGGCAATGTGAAGACTGTGCTCATGGGCATCCGAGAGAAACTCTCTGACCGTCAGGTCGTCTATGCAAAGGGTTGTGCCATTCGCGATACAACCGAGAATAACATCAATGATGCCCTTCGTGCGGCTCGCGAGGCAGATGTCGTCGTGGCTGTGGTCGGTGGCTCCAGTGCCCGCGACTTCAAGACAAGCTATGAAGCAACGGGTGCCGCCAATACCCAACAGGCATCGGGCAACACCCGGATTCCTGACATGGAGTGTGGCGAAGGTTACGACCGTGCGACGCTTTCTCTTCTGGGTCGTCAGCAGCAGTTGCTGTCGGCACTGAAGGCAACGGGCAAGCCCCTCGTCGTGGTGTATATCGAGGGCCGTCCAATGGAGAAGAACTGGGCTGCCGCCGAAGCCGATGCCTTGCTCACAGCTTACTATCCCGGACAGGAAGGCGGACGCGCTATTGCCGATGTACTCTTCGGCGACTTTAATCCTGCCGGCCGTCTGCCGTTCAGCGTACCCCGCAGCGTGGGACAGTTGCCGGTTTATTACAACAAGAAGGCTCCCGTCAGCCATGACTATGTCGAACAGACCGCCAAGCCACTCTATGCGTTCGGCTACGGCCTGAGCTATACGTCCTTTGACTATTCTAACCTTAGGGTCAGTGGAAATGAGGTGACGGTGGATGTCAGAAACACAGGGGACTATGATGGCGAGGAAGTCGTCCAGCTCTATCTTCATGATGACCTGGCTTCTACCGTGCGGCCTCAAAAGCAACTCATTCGTTTCGCGCGCGTATATATAAAGAAAGGTGAGACGAAGCAGGTTCGTTTCACCCTTTCCGACGAAGACTTTCAGTTACTCAACCGGCAGATGCAGTGGGTCGTAGAGCCAGGCTCGTTCAAACTGATGGTCGGTGCTTCTTCCGATGACATCCGTCTGGAGACGACAATAACTAAATGACCAAACCACCAAACGACTTTAGTTCAGTTGGTGAAGGGCAAAGAGATAGGCACCCATGGCAATAGCCCGGCTGGCACCTTGTTTGCTGACAGCCACACCGATGCGTTTCATCGGGTCGTAGTCAACAACGGTGTCTGAACCCGGTACGCGGATCTTCACAGCTTCTCCTTTGGCAAACTCGCCAAACTCGGCATCGTCTTCCAGGTTAAAGGCGCGCATTTGCATGTGATGGACCGTACCGCCGTTCATCATCTTCAACGGGCTGTTGAGCTCGCCGACCAATGCGGGCAGGATGTGCCGGTGGGCATTGGCCACGCCACCGCCAATCACAATGAGTCCGTCGACAATGGTGTCGGCCATGGCAATGGCATCGCCTGCCACCTCGCCGAGTTCGGCAAAGGCGCGTTTGGCTGCTTCCTGATTACCTTCGCGGCGACCGTCGGCAATGTCGCAGATGTCCTTCGGCTCCAGTTGGTGGTCTTCGCCAGACAGCTCTTTATAGACACGCTTCACAGCACGGATGGCAACACCTTCCTCGGCAATATACTCCCGGTGGATCTTATTGCGGAAACACCAGATGTCACCGCCCAGACCATTGTCGCCGATGAGCAGTTCACCGTCGATGACGACTCCGGCGCCGAAGCCAGTGCCAAAGGTCAGTCCCAACAGGTTCTTATAGCGTTTAGGACTGCCGGCCTCCGCCAGTTTCCTGTTGATTTCGGGAAGAACACCCGACATGGCTTCGCCATAGGCAAAGAGGCTGCCGTCGTTGTTGATGAATACGGGGATGCCGAACTTCTCCTGAAGGAACGGACCCAGTGCCACACCACCGCGGAACGACGGGAAGTTGGGCAGGTCGCCGATGATGCCAGCGGCATAGTCGGCAGGACCGGGGAAGGCAAAGCTGATGGCAGAGGGTGCCACGGGCACTTCGGCTTTCACGCGCTCAAAGCCCGTGACGAGTTGTCCTAAGCACTTCTCTAAATCGTCAGCGCAGGCGGGCAGCGAGAACGGCTTCACGATTTCTTCCCCATGCTGCATGGCCGAAAACACAAAGTTTGTGCCACCGGCATCCAGCGTCATAATCACTCTCTTGTCTTGTTTGTAGTTCATAGTCTATGCTTTTATTATTGTTTAGGATTTGAATCGCACATAAGCCTTGATGGTTCCGCACTCCTTGCCTTCGGCTGAGCCATGGGGGCGGATGGTGTATTCGCCGACACAGGCAGGAATGATGAAGGTCTCCGCATAATGCACAACGTAAGGATTGAAGGCATTGGTGGGGCTTTCTACGATGAGTTCGTCGCCCTCGATGACATTCAGTACGTTCACACCGCCGCCCGTATGGTGGTGGACGGTCTTGGTGAACCAGTGGCGGCGCGTCTCGATGAACTCGTTTTCATGCAGACCGGTCCGTTCTTCGCGCCATCCGTCTCCTTTGGCAATGGGTTCGATGTGATTGACGATGTTTTGGCGCACCCAGTCGGTCTGACGTTCCCATTGGATGACATGCGAGCCATGACGGATGTTGATGGGGCGGGGCAGACCGTCGAGCCCGAGACGTCCCCAGTCGTAGAGCTTGAAGGTAAAGATGTTCGGTGTGGCACTGATTTCCAATACCATCGCACCGGCTCCCGAACAGTGGATAGTACCGGCGGGAATGAGGAAGTGGTCGTGCTTCTTGGCAGGCCAACGGTTCACATAGCGTTCGGCATCGAAAGCCTCACCCGTGTTCTGTGCTTTGTTCAGTGCACCAATCATCTCGTCGGGATTGACATCGCTCTTGAGTCCGAGGTAGACGGTAGCCCCTTCCTCGGCATCGAGCAGATAGTAGCTTTCGTCCTGCGTATAGAAGATGCCGAAGGTATCGTGGATGTATTCGGTAGTGGGGTGCACCTGCAGGCTGAGGTTGCCGCCGCCCATGGTGTCGAGGAAGTCGAAGCGGATGGGGAAGTCCTGTCCGAAGCGGGCTTCTACGGGACCTCCCAGGAGGTTACGCGTACGATAGAACACGAGGTCGTTGGCGGGCAGTTCCATCTCGCCCAGCAGTATGCTGTTTTCTTCGGGTACGCAGTCGAAGCACCACCCGAAGTTTTCCTTCGTCTTGTCTAAGTCGCAGACGTCCTTCATCCATTGTCCGCCCCACGGGGCAGGGTCGAAGAAGGGAACGACTCGGAAAGGCTGCTGCGACAGTATGTCCAGTCCGTTTCTGATGGTGTCGCCCGTCATCATCTTCGGTTCGTCTGGCCGGGTGGTGTCCAGCCAATAGTCGATGCGGTCGAGAAGACGCTTCTTCAGTTCGTCGCATACCAGCCAGTCGACGAAATAGCCGCGCTTGTATTGTTTCGACGGGGCCTCGTCGCGGTTGTCGACGCCCAACGCGCTGACGGCCTTTCGGCGTTGCCGTTGCTGAATCTCCCAACGGGGCATGTCGGCATAGACCAGCAGAGTCTGGCCCTTCAGTAGAGAGGAAGTACCGAGCAGCGAGGCGGCAGGACCAATGACGACATCCTCTTTCAGATGGATGCCGTCTTTGATGAAGTCTTCCATCCGCAGATGACCGGCTCTCCGGCCGAACAGACGGTCGTCGGTGACCCAGGGCTGCGTCATCTGCCGGATCTCAGCTTCGGATTTAAAGAACTGACGGGTGTCAGTAACAGAAAGACCTTCTGCTTCGAAGGCTTCAATGACTTCGCCAATCAAGACTCCCTGATAGCACTCGATGATGAGTCTGCAATGGCGAGCTTTCAACTCGGAAATGATTTGCTTCCATCCCTTCCACAGCTGGCCGCTGAGGTCGATATGTGGGTATTTGTCGTAATTGCTTTTTCTCATGATTTATCCTTTTTTTTACTTCTCACTTGATTCTGTATCCCACGGTGAAGAGGAAGGTGGAATGGTGGCTTTCTTTGTAGACGTCCGACTTCATCGGGTGAGTGAGGGAGCGTAGGTAGCGAGCCTCAAGGATGACGTTCTGATATTCGTAGGCAAGGGCGACGGGAATGCCAAAGTAGAATTTCTTCTTCCATTCGTCAACGATGTCGCCATCGCTCTTGATGGGGTCCGAATACTCTCGGGCTCCATCCTCGTCGCGTGTCCACGACTGCATCTCGTAACTGATCTTCGAATGTATCATGTGGCCCAGCTGGACTCCTAACTTGACGGAGAGTCCGTTGTCAAGATGCAGGCTGCCCATGAGAGGTACTTGTATAAACTCCATGGTCGTGCGGAAGTGTGACCAGCCTGTGCCGCTTTGGTCGTCTTCGCCCATAAAGTCCTTGTAGCGTGAACCCATGTTCATATAGTAGATGCCGGCAGACAGACTGGCGTGCTCATGCAGGAAATACTCGGCATCAAAACCCGCCGTGAGACCTTCCTTATAGGATGACTTGACAGTCTTGCCGAAATCGACAAAGATGTCATCGTTCGTGAACTTAGACAGGTCGAGGCCTACTTTCGGGACGAAAGAGAAGTCGCCTTTCGTGTGCTGTGCCTGCATGGAGACATAGAGACAGATGGCAATAGACAATAAAACAATTCTTTTCATCATTCAATAAATATTACTTTTACTAAATAACGCTAATCGCTTGCAAATATTGTATTCTGCTTTCGATATAACGACAGGTTTTAGACATAAAAACCTGTCATTCTGTCTAAAACCTGTCCTTCTGTCTAAAAAAACAGCTGCCCACTTGTTCGTGGACAGCTGTCGGAGATTATTATTCCGAGTCGTCTCGGAAAACTTAGAGTTTCTGTGTTGTGCGAGGAATTAGTCCCAGATGGAGGGTGATGAAGGACTGTCTACATATTCCTTGCCCCACTGTTCGGTGGTAGTGCCTTCGTTCACGTTCAGCGATGTGGTCAGAAGGTTTTCGCTCTCTATGTTGGCGGCCTTGATGGCTGGTGCCTTATATGCTAATTTCTTCATAATGGTCAAGTTTTTATTATTTTGTTTTACATCTTTTACTTTATTACCTTTTAGAAGACGACCTTCTTACCGTTCTGGATGAAGACACCCTTCTGGGCATTGTTCACACGCTGACCGGCGAGGTTATAGATGACGGCATTGCCAGCCTTCACGTCGGCAACACCATTGATAGCGGTGGTCTCGCCGAATGTCAGCACCTTAGCGGCAGCGTCACCGGCGATTTCGATGTAAGCCTTGCCAGCAGCGAGTGTTGCGCCTGCGAACTGGTAGAAGCCTACGCCAGCGTCACCATTGGCAAGAACGTATGTCGTTACGCCTTCAGCAGGAGCCTTGTCGGCGGCAGCACCCTTCAGGTCGTTGTTCTCGACAGCTTCGGCTGCAGCGCGGCTGCCTTTCAGTGTGATGGTAGCGGC
>Ga0310691_10005469_pt1 | contig 13894 bp, 16 predicted proteins | sample 176DNAGHGlowgp2_FD_203887 | JGI IMG/M metagenome (GOLD analysis project Ga0310691, IMG submission 203887) | Sheep rumen microbial communities from Palmerston North, Manawatu-Wanganui, New Zealand - 1766 DNA GHGlow gp2 (v2) (version 2) | ecosystem: Host-associated > Mammals > Digestive system >... | reverse complement strand
GTATTAGTACTAAGATGTATAGATAACGAAAGGGATGCAAACCCACAGGAATTAGTATATCAGACTTATTCAAACTTTGTACAGATTAATTATACAGATTTACCTCTTAAATATTAAAATAAATGGCAGAGAAGAAAAACAATGTAGTAAGTCCATTAATGCAGACGTGAGTACAAAAAACATGGCAGAGTACACAAAGTACTCCACAAAGTACCTTACAGTCTACTCCATCAGTAAATCAGAATAAGACTTCTTATACTCCAACTACATTTAAGGCGTGAGACCCTTTATGGAAGACTGCATTAAATGCTGTTGAATCAGTAGTTAAACCATACTGACAGGAAGATATAAAACTTAGTAAAGTTTCTGATATGCTAACGCCAGAGTATAGACCAGAAAATACTTTTGAAGAGACTGCATGAGGATGGAATTATGACTATAACAGAGCTGTTAGTCAAGCTGACAATCAACAATGACATTACAATGCTCTTAACTGAACATGACACGTAGTATGAATCCCAGAAAGAGAAGCTATGACTTTGCCTTCTAATCAGAAAGGTAAGAGACGAGTATGAGTTCCATCAGTTTCTACGTGAGCAACAGCACCAACTGAACAAGTTGTCAGCCAACCAACTGCAGCAACGCCTACAGTTCAAAATACAACGAAACAACCTATTGTTTCTAAACAAAATAATCCTGTTCAGCCAACTCAACAACAACCAACTGAACCTGTAGTGAATCCAGATGAATTCTGATACGGACATTATGCTGACACTATAGAGGAAGCTGAACAGAAAGTACAAGCTAACGAAGAGGCTATTGCTAATATGGAATCAGATTTGAATCAGTCTACTGCATGAAAGTTATACGGTAAGGTTACAGCAGACCAGAATACAGTAATTAAGACATTACAAGATGATAACTCTGTATATCGTTCTATGAATGAGAGTAGAATCGCTACATTTAAAGACTTACAAACTATGGATAACTGAGCTATAGCAGCTGCTATAATTGCTAATGCCATGCCTAGTGATTCACAAGCTATGAGAGATTTAATGCAATACGACCCTGCAAAATATCAAGAGGTACAACAGCAGATTAAACAACTCAAATGACAGATGACTATAAATAGCATTACTAACGGAGACACATATCCAACATTCAATAATGGTAATGCTATTACTAATTCTATTTCAGATTTTGCTGCTACTTATAGTAATTGAACTACAAGCACAGCAGATATACTAAAGAATGTAAACAGTTCTTTAAACTCTAATGAAGCAGCTTCTACAGCTAGTGAAACAATGGCTAGTATAGAATCAGATATGGCTGTATTACAGAACAGACTTAAAAATCTGAAGAAAGAAGCAAGCACAGTATTCAAATGAGACGTTCCACAATACATAGTTAATGCTTATGTGGCTAACAGAACAGCAGAGATACAAGACCAAATGAGCATATTAGAGAATAGATATAATTCAGCACAGTCAAGATACCAACAAGAATGGGAAAGGACTAAACGAGCAGCTGAATTTGACCTAAAGAAACAAGAATTAGCTATGAAGAGAGAAAGCATGGCGTTAGATGATTGGAGTACTAGACAATGAATAGCTTTGAAACGAGCTGCGTTGAATGGAACTACCAACTGAACTACACCATTATCAACATTAACAGTACAAGAATCTATGAATGTACTATCAACTTTCTCTAGTTCTTATGCTAATAACAGTTACTGAGGACAATGTGGTACATTTGTTAAGAGATACCTATCTCAATTAGGAGTAAATCTACCAAATGTATCAAGTTTAGATAGTAAGATGTCTTTAATAGACCCTAAGATTACGGACGCTAGTGACGGAGACGTAATAATCATGACATCTAGTAAATACCCTAACAACTGACACATGGCTATAGTAGAAAGTGTAGATGACGATGGAACATTACACCTATTAGAGTCTAATTGGAATAATGACGAATTGGTACATAGAAGAACAGTATCACCTAATGATAAATCAATCTTAGGATACTATAGACCTACATGATGAAGTTCGTCTGGTAGTGCTTACGAAGGTAAAAACGTATCTAATGGAATCTTTACAAGAAATGATGGATTACAATTAGACGTTGGAAGTTCAGTCTTATTTAATTCTCTTAATGATACAGATAAGAAAACAGTAATCTGATTATTAAATCTACAGACTGACCCTAATTCATTAACTACTAGAATGTGATATGATAAAGGACAAGCACAGAAATTATTAAATGCAGCACAAGATATTAATCCTGCATGGAAACAAGATGACTATAGTAACTGACAGAAAGTAAGACAGCAATGGGAAAAAGGTAAACAATGAGGATGGATTTCTAGGAACTGAACAGCCATGAAGGCAGCTAAGGAATTATACGAAATGGCAGACGAAATAGATAAATTCCCAAGTATGACATTGAACTGACTAAAGAATGCAGCAGCAGAAGAATTCTGAGACCCTAAGATAGTTAAATTTAAGACAACACTTGAATGATTTGTAACTGAAGCTGCAGGTGCTTTGAAATGATGAAACGCAGCAAATGCTACTCAAGATGTTGCAAGAATGGATGAGATATTAAATCAGAAAATGACAAAGAACCAGTTAAAGACTTCTATTAGACAATTAGTGGATTTGCTATACGGTAAGAACGAATCTGAAGCAATGTCTTATGGAGAAGCTACATATCTTAAACCAAACACACCACGAATTAAGGAAGTAGCAGATTGGATGTATAACGACCTATGAATCAGAGGACAGGAAATATATTACAACTATACACCAGATGGATGATGGAATGTGTTTGGTAATTCAACACCTAGTTCAAAACAGAGTCAATATACAGTACAAGATATTTTATCTCTTTAGTTAAGATTAATGACACCAGAAGAACAAAACGCTGTAAACGTAAAACAGCAGACTAACAACTTGCTGCAGAATAGGATGTCAGCTTTCAAACAATGGAAAGAAAAAACTGACATAGAGTACGCTAATCAGCAATCTGCTAAAATGGAACAAGATACAATGGACTTATATCAGAATTCTCTAGCAGCTACAGATAAAGAGATTCAAGCTCAATATAACGTAGCTTCAAGAGGAAACCTACTAGCAGAGATGATTAGTGACGTAGCGAAAGAAAAGGGTTATGACGTTACAGGTAATGCTTCAGATATAATCTGAACTTACCTACAATGATTCCCTAACGATTCACAGGCGTTCTATGAATTTACTCACTGAGACCAAGACCCAGAAGACTTTGCAGTACAGATGGGTTGGATGGAGAAACCTGAAAATGATGCAGGTTTCTTTACTAATATGGTATGATGAGCTTATGACTCAGTAACATGACTTCCCAGAATGATAGGTAAATGAACAGCTAACGCTATTGGATGGGTAGCTAAACAATTCTGAGCAGATGATGCAAAGGTAGATGAATTAGTAAATGGATATAAGAATTACCTAGATTCTGATTGGAGTTCAGAAGCTATTGGTTCAGATAAAGATAGTTGGACTTATAAAGGTACTAAACTAGTCTGAGACCTCGCACAAGTGGCTACTGCTGAATGATTAGCTAAGAATGCAATTAAGGCTACTCCATTATGAAAGGTAGCAATGGACGCTATTAAACAAGCACCTTTAGGATACAGAGCTGCTGCATGAGCTATAGAATGAGCTTGAGATATGGCTTTATATGATATGGTTTCAGAATCAGAATTACCTAGTGCTTGAGACTTAGCATTATGAGCTTGACTATGAGCTATAGCACCTATAGCATGAGCATGATACAAAGCTGTGAAAGCTGCGACTAAAAAGAATGCAGTAAATCTAGCAGAAAAAATCTTACAGAACGCTAATAGAATGACTAAAGGTGAACAGAGTAAATTCTATCAGAGATATAATCAGAGTGTTTGACAATGGTTAAATGATAGATGATTAAGAAACTGAGAAGATATAGTAAATTACTTCACTAATAGTAAAAACAAGGTAGACGAAGCTATGGCTAGTATCAAATGAGAATTTACTGACGATTCACTAACTGAAGTATTAGATGATGTAGTAGATTTCGCAATAGGTACTAAGAGTCCACAGGCTGATAGAATGATAGCTTTAGCAGAGAAAAATAGCAAGTGATGACTTACAATGTCAGAGATTAACGAGGTTAAAAGGTACTTTGAAGCACATAATAAATTCAACTATCTAAGTAAATGAACTGCAGAGCAGGCTGAGAGAGCAACTAATATGGATACAGCTTTAAGAGATTGGCAGAGAAAGGTTGCTGAAGAAAACTGATTCACTAACTTAGGTGAACTTAATAGAGAAACTGCAGCTGCTAAAGAAATACTTAATTGAAGTACTAAACGAGAGGCATGAGTTAAAGGTAATAATCCTATTAGTATAACTGATTGGATAGCTGTAATGTGATGAGGATTGTCTCCAGAAAGCGTAGCTACATTAGCATTAAAGAAATGATGGGATTCTCCTACTGTTAAAAGCAAAATAGTAGATATGCTAAATCGAATCTGATGACATGAGACTATGACTGAAAAACTTGCAGATTTAGAGAAGATTATGGCTATTAATAAGATTAAAGACCAGAAAGCATTAGAGAAATATGTAGACGACCTATACAAAGAATTATGAGTATGAGATACTACACCTAGACTACCAGAAACTACACAATGATGAGTAGCTGCATGAGAAAAATGATTCGTTACTACAAACCCAACTTCACCTACATATCAAGAGATGTGATTGTGAAATATAAAAGAGATAAATTCTCTTGACAAAGGTGGGGAAGGTGTGTATAATACAAGCAATAATTTATCTACTAACCAATTTGTAAATGACACCAGAGCAAATTGAATCAGCAAAGAGCAAGTACTCTGAGCAGGAAATCAAGGATATGCAGGAACTAGCTCAAAGGAGATGAGTAACCTTTGAACAAATCCTTGAGGAGTTTGAACGAGCCAGTGACCAATAAGACAAGTACAGAGTTCTCAAGAAATGAGAGACTTAACAGAGAAAATCAAAAGTACTAATCCTAGAGCTGCATTCGTAGATACTCATCCTATTGAGGAATACGATACTTACATGAACTTTGCTAATCAAGATAAGGCTGTATGAGCTTTAACTCCAGACCAAGACATAGTAAACTTTGCGTCTGTATGAGGATGAGCTTGAAAACCTGTAATGTTCGAGATGATAAGTAAATGATGAATAAAGATGGATAACTATTGAGAATGATTAGTAAGAGAATATGAAAAATACTGATTCGAACCTGTAGCAAAGACTAAATGGGACGACCAATTCGCACCTGCTAATTGGAATTATGCAGAGCATTGAAGACCAGATATATACTTCATGAAGCATAATTGAGACCCTATAGAAGTAGTAAAAGAGAAATTCTGAACGTATCCACACAAATCATTAAAGGAACTTGATGAGTTGCCAGTAAAAGATTATATGGACGCATATAACTACAGAGACGAAATGATTACAGCAGACCCTAGATTAAAAGATAAAATCTGGAAGAAGTAATTTATATATAACCTACCACAACCATGATAGCAGCAATCGTATTAACTATTATCGCTTTAGTAATAATGGAAATATTCAGCTACGATTGAACGTCTGTAGCTAGTGCTAAGAAGAAAGAGCCTAAAGAGAAAAAACAATCCAAAATTAATTGGAGAGTTGTTAGGTATATACTATTCATAATATGAATTGCTTTATTAGCGAGTTTAACTAAATAGCGTGGAATTAGATATATAAAGAAGGAGGGACAAAATCCCTCTTTTTTTTAAAAATTTTAAGATAACACCATTTTACATTATAATACAATCAGATTTATTATTAACTTATTGGTATGGAAGTAAAGAGTGTATATATGGACTTACAGGAGTGAGTTAAGAAAGGGAATGTGTGGAAACTTGAATCAGAGGCATTCAAAAAACCAATAGAGATAAAAATCTGATATGAGAATAAGGAATTAGCACAGTTTAATGGAGAAATAGAAAGACTAGATAAGTCTATCAAACTATTAGGTGAAAGTTTAGACCATGAGATAAACTCATGAGTATATAAAGCTAAACAGATATGAGACCTATGAGATAACATTAAATTACAAGAATGAGCTATATCTAAATTGAATGAAAAAATAGAGAATCAGAATAAAGAAATCAGTTCACTCTATAAAGTAATAGCTGATTTAAAAACAACAGTAGAAACGTTGAGTGGAACAATTCTCCACCTTCAAGAACAAACATTGCTAATTCAAAAAAAGATAGCGAAACAACCTATGGTTTTCCACGATAAATGATTCATTTCTTGAAGAGAAAGTAGTGGAATAGGAATGATAGACATATCTGATGGGGATTATTTATTAATAATGAATACTAAGGTTGGGGAACATAACGAGTACGTGACAAATAGGGACGAACTGATTATGGAGAAAATACATGTAGAAGGACAGCATTATGTTCCATTCTATAAACTGGAGTGAGGTACAGAGTTAGATACTCCTACAGCTACTATATATTATGATTTAGTCTTTATACCAATGTAGAATGTATGTATATGTCAGTGATAAGTGAAATATAATAATGAAAAGTAATATAAGGCTGACAGGACTATGGAATCAATATAGAGAATTCAATACAGCTTATACAATGGAAGATAATCTAATCTTTGAAGAGAATCAGATTAAAAAGTATGAGAACTCTAAACAATACATAGAAGATACAAACAGATACAAACTAAACAAAGAGTTAGAAGAGACAAAGAGAAAAAACTGAGAACTAACTCAGATAGCGAATATGAAAGTACAGAAGGAGATGGAATTGGATGTTAAGTGAGAACAGGCAGACGAATATCACAGAAAACTTTATTTATTAAGGAATATGAGATGATTGCAACAATCGTAATGACATGAGAATGGCAAGAGTTACCAATAGATATTGGTACTGAAGTATCAAAGCTACAAGACAGATTTACGCCTAATGATAAGATAACTGATAGTTACTGAGCATTATACGATAGTCTATGTATTACAGCATGAGAGGATAACGCATGAACTGTATTAATATCAGACTATACAGAATCTAATCAAACTAATGATGGTAATATTGCTGACTTCATAGAACTTAATCCTAAGTGAAGATTAGAGCTGCCACGAAACAGACAGTTACAAGCTCTAAACAGACCAATGGTTATGTGACAGGCTTGAGATATATTAAAGGTGGTAGCTAGATAATTTATATATTAATCAGACTTATAAATGTGAGTTTCAATATATGAATGAGAGAAAACAGTTACAGGGTGAGCATGAATAGAAGTTACTGCTAATAAAGTAATTAACCTTTTGTTAAGAGAAGAAAATAATCTGATTAAGATAGATGGTAACAATGAAGTATATACAGACCTACAGCTAGAAGATGGACTTGCTACAACTGATACATTACCAGTAGGAGTCACTACTTGAAGAGTACTAGAAGCAGACGGATGGATTAAATCATGAACTATGCTCTGCTTTAAAACTACTTCTTGAGACTATGTAACATGGATATATGGTGACGATGGTAAACTCTATATAGATAACTGAACAGGGACATTCAAACAGATTTATCTAAAAGCTGAGGTAGACGCATTATTTACTCAACTAAGAAGTGAAATTAGTGCTGTAGGATTCAGTGGAGAATATTCAGATTTGTTACATAAACCTACTTTATGAACAGCAGCAGCATTAGATATAGGTTCTGAACCTTGAAACATACCTGTAATTAAAGGGAACTGAAGACTAGACCCTGCAATAGTTCCTAATGTAACTTCACATACATTTGTAGTAGATGACGTAGAAGACTTAGTAACTCTAAGTCAAGCTGCACAATGAGATATGGCAATAGTAACTAATGCTTCAGCTACTTATATACTTAGTGCTGACCCATATTCAGTTGCAGCCAATTGGATTCTATTACCTACTCCTACAAGTGATGTAACAAGTGTAAACTGACAGAGGTGAGATGTATCACTTACAACTAATGATGTACCAGAATATAATAACAAGTTATATGTATCTTCTTTAGAGAAAGGTACATGGAATGCAAAACTATGAGCTAATGATGTGGCTACTGTAGCAATATCTGGAAGTTATAATGACCTAAACAATAAACCAGATATAACAGAGAACATCTATGTAACTCAGACAGGTTATAATAACTTGCCTAGTTCGAAAGAATCAGACTGAAATAGCTATTTTATATATGAGTAATTTAGAACATGACAAAGATAGTAGAATGACAATTACCATATTCTGAATGAACGGCGATAGATATATCAGCTAATAAAGTAATCAGCCTTTTATTAAGGTCTGCTAATAATCTATTGCACGTGAACTGAGATAATGAGCTGTATTGTGATTTACAGTTAGTTACATGAATAGCACCGACTGATGACTTTCCAGTATGAGTTACAGTATGAAAGGTGTTGGCTTCTGATGGACGACCTCAGAATTGACTAATAATAAATTACAAAACAACAAGCTGAGATTATGGTAGATGGATTTATTGAGCAGATGGGAAAATATATTTTGACTGATGAACGTGAACATGGAATCAAGTATATTTTGCTAATGAAGTAGACCAATTATTTACAGACTTAGAGAATTCTTTAGCGACAGTAGCGTTCTCATGAGATTATAACGACCTAATCAATAGACCATCAGTAATCCAATTACAAGCTGATTGGAATCAAACAGATACTACTTCACCAGATTACATAAAAAATAAACCTACAGCATTAAGTGATTTCACTAATGACTTAACATTAGCTGACTTCCCAGATGATTTGAGGTATGATGATTATGTAGTGACTAGTAGTGAATATGAAGACTTACCAGATACAAAATTAACAGATGGTAAGATTTATATGCTTTATTCTTAATTTTATAACTTATCCATTAAAAGATGGCATGAACTAAGACAATTAATAAACTTATGCTGAATGGTGAGGCTTATAATACAGCCTATAACTCTACAGTTACTATACAGAAGAACTGAACAACTGTAGATTCGTTCACATTAAATCAGAGTGCTGATAAAACTGTAAATATAGCAGTGCCTACTAACTCTGATTATGTAGACCTTAATACAAACCAGACTGTAGCATGAACTAAAACATTCTCTACAAGTCCTGTAGTACCTGCTAAATCTAGTGCTGCAAGTGCTGCTAATACAACAGCTATTGCAACTGAGGCACAAGTTGCTTTGAAACAAAACACATTAACAGCAGGAACTAATATCCAAATCAATGGAGATACAATCAGTGCTACAGATACTACTTATTCAGAAGTAACTAAATCTGACTTAGATACAGGTACTTCTACAACTGCATGAGTAATCGATGCTAAATCAATCGCTGATTATGTTAAAGGTAAAGTAAGTAACGCATATATCTATAGAGGAAGTGTTGCTACTTATGCTGACTTACCAAGTACATGATTAACAGCTTGAGACGTTTATAACGTAGAAGCTGCACATACATCTGCACCTAAATTCCCTGCAGGTTCTAACTTAGCTTGGGACGGTACAGCTTGGGACGTACTAGGATGAATCTTTGACGTAAGTAACTTTGTAGACTTAACTAGTAATCAAACTATTGGATGAACTAAGACATTCTCTACTTCTCCTGTAGTTCCTGCTAAAACAACAGCTGCTACAAATACAGGAACAGCAATCGCTACAGAAGCACAGGTATATAAGAAACAAGATTCTCTTACATTGCCTTCTACTCCTACAGCATGACATATTGTAACTTGGTGAGCTAATAACAAGACATTCGCAGACTGAGGTGCTATTCCAACTAGTTCAGATTATGTAGACTTAACTAGTAATCAGAGTGTTGGTGGAGTTAAGACATTTACATCTGAGCCAGTATTACCTAGCAAAACTACAGCAGCCACTAATACAGGAACTAAACCTGCTACAGAAGCACAAGTATATGCAGTAGCACAAGCTATTCCTACAGTATGAAATGCTACATTAACATTAACTCAATGAGGTACTTCAAAAGGAACATTTACAGCTAACTCAACAACTGCTACAACAGTAGATTTCAATACGAGCTTTGTAAAGACACAGACAGAGTATGATAACTTACCAAGCTCTAAGACAACAGATTGAAACTTTTACTTTATATATAGCTAAAAATGGCGAATTTAAAGAAAATATATCATAACTGAACAGCGTATAATATACCAGTTACCAGTGTTAATAACAGCACTGGTGATGTTACTGTACAGGAAACGTTAGTATCATGAACTAACATCAAAACTATAAATAATCAAAGTTTATTAGGAAGTGGTAACATAACAATAGAAAGCTGATGAATACAGAACGATACAACAGGAACTACAAGTACAGTAACAAAAATCCGAGCTTGAACTGAAGCAGAATTTAATGCTCTTTCTAGTAAAGATGCAACAACTATTTATCACGTATTCTAATAAGAGATGGCTATTTATATGATGAGAGAAGTTTATCCTATAACAACAGCTTGAATATATTGGAATGAAGAATTAGGTTTGATAAGTCTGTCTTCCGACTGAACAAACCGAACAACAATAGCAGATAAGAATTTATGAGCTACATCTGTATATAATGATGGAGATACATTAAGTCAGTCTAATTGCTGAAAATACTATCAACGAGGGAATAATTATTGATTCGCTTGGACTTGAAGTATAACTCAAACAACCACTAGAGTAAATGCAAGCAGTTATTGACCTGATAATTATTATTCATGAAGCACATTTATTTATAGAACATCGTCTCCATTCACTTGGGATAGCTCTAGTAATAATAATCTTCGATGAAATACTACGGATACAAATATAGCTAGGAGATGACCTTGTGCTGAGTGATTTCATGTACCTACATATTTAGAATGGGCTAGTGTAAATGCAGTATGAGTAAACTTATGAGCATGGAATTATTCTAGCTCTACATCATGAATAAAAACTTATTTAAAGCTGCCTTATGCTTGACTACGTAGTGGTAGCTGAGAATGAACAGGAAGTCAATGAAGTTACTGAAATTATTGGAGTAGTAGTCCATCTTCAACAGATAAGTCTCATTATTTGAGAATATATTCATCTAACAACGATGGTGCAGAATCGTGGAAAGCTCAATGATTCTCAATAAGACCTTTCAAAAATGAAGTAACCCAGCCTACAGAGGAGTGGACTGTGTTATATCAGTAATCAGATTTATTTCTTATTTTAACAATTATGACCTTAGTACAAAGTGAACCAAAAGCTATAAAAATCTGAACAACAGATGTAAAAGCAGTTTATCTATGAGAGAATAAAGTACGGCCTAGTGCAGACACAAGGACTTTCACTATCTCACGGACAGAAAAAAGCAATATGTCTAGCTGATGGACTTACTCTGATGATGCTGCTTGACTAACTGCGTGAGATACAGCTTTTGATGAGTTCTTCTGATATTATGGATGTAGATTAAATGCAAGTGGAGTAGAAACAGCAAAGATAACACAGGAAGAAAGCTGATGAGCTTGAAAGTTAGATATTACTCAACTATGAACTCTTACAAGTGGAGATAATGTAATGATAGCATTCCCTGTAATGTGAATAAAGATGAGTAAAAGCTGAAGTACAATTACATTAAGTATTACAAAAGAATTAAATAAAGACTGATACCAATACTATGCTCACTCTACTTGAACTCTAAGCAACCCTTGAACTCCAAAAGATGTGTTCTATCTAGGTGCTTATAAATGATATAGCGATTCTAACGTAATTAAATCTTGGAGTGGACAAAGTCCTACTGTAAGACAGACACAATCTACATTCATAACAAGAGCTAAAGCTAATTGAAGCTGATATAACATTATAGGTTTCTATCAAAGAATGTTTGTGAACTGCTTATATATGATGAAGTATGGTAGTCCAGATAGTCAGACAGTAGTAGGTAAATGATATACAGGATGAAGTACTAAACAAACAACTTGAAGCACAAACAGCCAGACCAATGCTACTTATTGAACTACATCAACCACAGGTAGAGTAAAACTATTCTGACTAGAAGACTGGTGGGGAAATATCGACGAATGGATAGGATGAATGTGTACTGATGGAAGTAAAAATTTGTGGACAGCTCTGAGCTGATTCGTATGAGATATCAAAACTTCATCTCCATATGAAAATACAGGAACTACAATACAGCATACAGGTTCTTGATATGATTTGTCGAGCATAGTATGAAGCAATAAGTGATTATTTGCTCCTACTGCCACTGTGAGCAATTCAAATTACGATACTTACTATTGCGATTATGTGGATGCGTATGCTTCTCGTCTGGCTTTTGCTGGTGGTTATTGGGGTGATGGTTCGGTTGCTGGTGCTTTCTATTTGTTTGTGCCTCATTCTGCGTCGAGTACGGCTGCGAGTCTCGGTGCTCGTCTTATGTATCTAAACTGACTTACTTAATCAGCCTTTTATCCTTTCATTTAACTAATCTAACTGAACATTTACTATTGTAAGCTAAGAGAAAATATGAAGAAGATTCTGATTTATTTACTTGTCTTTATATATTAATTATAATAAAATGCCTTGTGGATGAAGATGAGGGAAAAGAAAATAGGAAGTCTGAAAAGGCTTCCCCTATTTAATCAATAACTATGTAGATATGAAAACTTTTCGAGAAAGATTCTCTGTTACTAAGCTAGTACTCCTACTATTAGTCCTAACACTAATGTTTATAGAGATACGGAATGTTATCCAATGAGATAGCATATCAGACTTATTCTCTAATGTAGTAATAGCTGTAATATCTTTCTACTTCTGACAGAAAGGGATACAGTATGATGAAGTAGACAGCATAATAGAGAAATCTGATTTAGATAATAACGATAAATTATAATGGATGCTTTTATTGAATACATAACTAATCCTTGAACAATAGTCAGTTTTATTATCTTTGTCTTTTGACTATGAGCTACTTGGAGTAATCTAAACTGAGAGATAAAAAGTCTGGAGAAAAGAGTAGATAAGATAGAGGAACTAGATTTAGCTTGAACACTAAAAGAGATTCAGACTAACTTAAAATGGATTATGGAGAAATTGAATGAGAAATAATAGTTTATCACTTAATCTAAACAAAATGCGAGAATATAAAATAATTAGAACAGAGTTAGGTTGGATTCTATCTAGAAAGAAACAGATGGGAAGACTGATTATGCTACAGTATTTATACTGAAGTAATAATTGGTGACCTAATAAATGAATAGCTAAGACATTCTATAGTCAGCATAGTGCTGAGAGTGCTATGGTGGTAATGAAAATAAAAGATAAAAAGTCTGAAGACTAATCAGATTTTTACTTATATATATAGTATGATAGAACAATTATTTAATATATATATGGGAATAAAGAAACTATGGGGAAGAATCAGATTTAAGCGAAAGATTTTAGCTTATAAGCAAAAGCTAAATGAGAAAGAAAAATCATGAGAGACCAAATAGAATAGTAGAGATAAACTGAGTTCAATGGAAACTTAATAGAGTAATAGATAAAACTGCTACAGATATACATCATATCATGGGGCAGAAGTACAAGCATTTATACAATGTGAATATAGACCAGAATAAAATGAGGATATCAAGGAAAGACCATGTAGACTATAATACATTTGTGAAAGGTAAGCAGAATCCAAGAGAAGCAATGCAGAAGCTATTTGAGATGTGTAAACAAGTTCTTACAGCATGAGTAAGGAGAGAGTTATACACAATATTATATGAAACAGATGATAGTATGTTTTATATACCAGAACTACTAAAATGAAAGAAAAAGAAAA
>Ga0310691_10005467_pt1 | contig 13898 bp, 7 predicted proteins | sample 176DNAGHGlowgp2_FD_203887 | JGI IMG/M metagenome (GOLD analysis project Ga0310691, IMG submission 203887) | Sheep rumen microbial communities from Palmerston North, Manawatu-Wanganui, New Zealand - 1766 DNA GHGlow gp2 (v2) (version 2) | ecosystem: Host-associated > Mammals > Digestive system >... | reverse complement strand
ACGAGCTACGCAGGGTGCTGTTTCTGATGGAGGGAAACGATGTCATCCTCGGCATTGAACTGATGGATGGCGACGCACAGACTGGTATGATGGAAGAGCTCATCAGCGACTTCCCGCGGCTGAAGATAGCCATCGGCCACTTCGGCATGGTGACACGACAAGGCTGGATGAGCCAGATACGCTTGGCGCGACACGAGAACGTCTTTGTGGAGAGCGGAGGCATCACCTGGCTCTTCAACGACGAGTTCTACCCCTTCCCATCAGCCGTAAAAGCTGTCAAGAAGGCTGCCGACGAGGTAGGCTGGGAGAAACTGATGTGGGGTTCTGACTATCCGCGCACCATCACTGCCATCACCTACCGCATGTCGTATGACTTCATCACCAAAAGCCAAGAGCTGAAAGACTGCGAAAAGCGCATGTTCCTCTCAGACAATGCCCGCCAGTTCTTCGGTTTCGACGAACTCATAGACTTGCCATACATTAAAAATATGAGTGAATAAAATATCATAAATACTAAATAGTAAATTAAAGGTGAAAGCAATTCAGATTACAGAGCCACGCGTTATGAAAGTCGTGGAGATGGACCGCCCCAGCTGCGGTGCCAACGAAGTATTACTAAAAATAGAATATGTAGGTTTCTGCGGTAGCGACCTCAACACCTATCGCGGTATGAACACCATGGCCAAGCCGCACGTGATTCCCGGCCATGAGATTGGTGCCGAAATCATCGGCATGGGTCCCGACGTTCCCAACACGTTGCGCAAAGGCATGAAGGTGACGGTCAATCCCTACACCAACTGCGGTGTATGCCCCGCCTGCCGTAGCCGTCGCTACAATGCCTGCGAGCATAATGAGACCTTAGGCGTACAGCGCGATGGTGCGATGCGTGAGTATATTGCCCTGCCATGGCAGAAAATCATCCCCGTGGGTGACATTACAACAGAACATGCTGCACTGATAGAACCCATGTCGGTTGGTTTCCATGCCGTCAGTCGCGCACAGGCCGTGGATACCGATGTGGTGATGGTCATTGGCTGTGGCATGGTGGGCGTAGGCGCCGTCATCCGCTCGCTGCTTCGCGGAGCGAAGGTCATTGCCTGCGACGTAGACGACGAAAAACTGGAAATAGTCAAGCGCTTAGGTGCCGACTTCACCATCAACACCATGAAGGAAAACGTGCATGAGCGGCTAATGGAACTGACGGACTCGATGGGTCCCAACATTGTCATCGAAGCTGTTGGCTCACCCGCCACCTACCAGATGGCTGTCAACGAGGTATCGTTCTGCGGACGAGTCATCTGCATTGGCTATTCGAAGAAGAACGTAGAGTTCACCACCAAGTACTTCGTGCAGAAAGAGCTTGACATCCGAGGCTCGCGCAACGCCCTGCCCGAGGACTTCGACGGCGTCATCCGCTATCTGAAGAAATATAACCCGCCCTACGATGTGCTGACTTCCGGCATCGTCAGCCCGGAAGATGCAGAAGAGGCCATGAAGAAGTGGGATGCAAACCCCGCCAAAGTGTTCCGTATCCTGGTGAAGTTTGCATAACATTTCATCATCGGAAAAGCTACATTACAGACCAAAGCCGCCGAGATTGATGAACAAACTCGCCGAGTTTGATGACCAAAGTCGCCGAGATTGATGAACAAACTCGGCGACTTTGGTATATAGTGACTACTTGACGGGATACTGATTAGCCGTCAACAACAGTACGTTTAATCCTCATCCTTCATCTCAGCTTCGTGCTCCTTGATAAGCTGCTGCTGGATGTCGTTCGGCACGAGTTCGTAACTTGAGAACGATGTGGTGAACGATGCACGTCCGCCAGTGAGTGACGAGAGGGCGATAGAGTAGCTGGCTAACTCCTTCAGAGGAATCTTGGCGGTCAGCTTCTGGTAGCCAGCCTCCGAGTCCATACCCATGATGATGGCGCGACGACCCTGCAGGTCGCTCATCACATCACCCATATAGTCGGCAGGCACAAGCACCTCCAGGTCGTAGATAGGCTCCAGCACCTTAGGACCAGCCTCCTTGAAGGCTGCCGAGAAAGCGTTACGTGCTGCCAGCATGAACGAAAGTTCGTTAGAGTCAACGGGGTGCATCTTACCATCGTAGACGATGACGCGCACGTCACGAGCATACGAACCTGTCAGCGGTCCCTGCTCCATGCGTTCCATCACACCCTTCAGGATGGCGGGCATGAAGCGCATATCGATGGCACCACCGACAACCGAGTTGATGAAGACGAGCTTGCCGCCCCACTCCAGGTCCTTCTCCTCCTTCGACTTGATGTTCATCTTGAACTCCTGGCCGTTGATGGTGAACGATGTCGGGTCGGGCATACCGTCGGTATAGGGTTCGACAATCAGGTGAACCTCGCCAAACTGGCCGGCACCACCCGACTGCTTCTTGTGACGATAGTCGGCGCGAGCCATCTTGGTGATGGTCTCACGATACGGAATCTTCGGCTCCTGATACTCTACCTGAATCTTCTCATTGTTCTCCATACGCCACTTCAGTGTACGCAGATGGAACTCACCCTGGCCATGAACAATAATCTGGCGCAATTCTTTCGACTGCTCCACCACCCATGTGGGGTCTTCCTGACGCATCTTCTGAAGGGCAGCCATCATTTTCTCGGTCTCTGCCTCGTTAACGGCCTTGATGGCACGAGAGAACTTGGAGTTAGGATATTTGATGAAGTCGAACTTGTTTTCTACATCCTTGGCGTTCAGCGTATTGCCGGTCTTCACGTCCTTCAGTTTCACCGTGCAGCCGATATCGCCGGCCACGAGCTGGTCGACCTGGATACGGTTGGCACCTGCGCAGGCATACAGCGTACCCATGCGCTCCTTCGAACCACGGTCGGCATTGGTCAGGTCGTCACCGCTCTTCACCACGCCGCTCATCACCTTGAAGTACTGTACCTCACCAATGTGGGGTTCCACACCCGTCTTGAAGAAATACAGTGAGGTGGGAGCCGAAGCGTCGGCAGGCACCTCCTGTCCGGCAGCATTCTTCACGACGGGCATCTCAGAGACGAAGGGCACGACATTGCCCAGGAACTCCATCAGACGGCGGACACCCATGTCACGACCTGCGCAGACGCAGAACACGGGGAAGATGCTGCGCGTGACGAGTCCCTTGCGGATGCCTTCACGCATCTCGTCTTCTGTAAGATCCTCGCTCTCGAAGAACTTCTCCATCAGCGTATCGTCACCAGCAGCAGCTGCCTCAACGAGAGCAGCTTTCCACTCTTTGGCCTTCTCCAACTGGTCGGCAGGAATATCCTCGATGATGGGGGCACCCCCCTCGGGCTTCCATGAGTATTTCTTCATCAGCAGCACGTCGATGACGCTGTTGAAGCCGTTGCCGGTAGCAATAGGATACTGCACGGGAACGCAGTTGTTGCCATACACTTCCTTCAGCTGAGCCAATATCTGGTCGTAGTCGCAGTTGTCGCGGTCGAGCTGATTCACCAGGAAGATGACGGGCTTCTTCAACTTCTCCGTATTGCGGAAAGCGTTCATCGTACCCACCTCGGGGCCATACTGGCCGTTAATGAGAATAACAGCCTGGTCGGTAACGTTCATGGCGGTAATGCTTCCACCAACGAAATCGTCACTGCCTGGACAGTCAATGATATTCAGTTTCTTGTTGTTCCACTCTACATGAAAAACAGTAGAGAACACCGAGTAGCCGTATTCCTGCTCCACAGGGAAATAGTCGCTCATGGTGTTCTTACCCTCTACGGTGCCGCGGCGCTTGGTGATGCCGGCCTCGTAGACCATTGCTTCGGCAAGAGTAGTCTTGCCGCTACCCGCACTGCCAATGAGTGCAATGTTTTTAATCTCGTTAGTTTGATAAACTTTCATAATTACTTATATTTTAGGTTTAAATAATTGTCTTTCCAAGCAACATCGCTTCAAAGCGACGCTAAAGGTAGTCATTTTCGTGCAAAAAACAAGAGAAAAGTTTCAAATATTAAATTTTATTAGTACTTTTGCAGTGAACTGATAACGACAACTCATGGCTGGCATCTACATACACATCCCCTTTTGCCAGAGCCGGTGCATCTATTGTGGTTTCTACTCCACAACGGCTCTCGACCAACGACAACGGTATGTTGATGCCGTCTGCAAAGAATGGTTGTTGAGAAGTGGAAAGAACAATGAAGAAGACGGAACAAATAATGAGTGCATAGGCACCATATACTTGGGAGGCGGAACTCCTTCGCAGTTGACGGACAGCCAGCTACGGCAACTCTTCAATACGTTACCCTCAACCAATGGCGAAGTCACCATTGAGGTAAACCCCGACGACATATCAGTCCCATATGTGGAAATGCTATCGAAACTTCCTGTCAACCGCATATCGGTGGGTGTACAGACCTTTGCCGACCAACGGTTGCACTTTCTGCATCGCCGGCATACAGCCAAACAGGTAACTCAAGCTATTAGTCTGCTGCGCGACGCAGGTTTCCGCAACATCAGTGTTGACCTGATGTATGGTTTCCCCCATGAGACGATGGACGACTGGCAGTACGACATTGACCAGGCATTAGCACTCCGCGTGGAGCACATCTCGGCTTATTGTCTGATGGTGGAAGAAGGCACACCCCTGCAGCGTATGGGCATCAAGCCCTGCGATGAGGAGCTGGAAAGGCAGATGTATTACACACTCATCGACCGACTGTCGGAGGACGGTTATGAGCACTACGAGATATCGAACTTTGCCAAACCAGGCTACCGCTCACGCCATAACAGCAGCTACTGGAACGACATACCTTATATCGGACTAGGGGCTGCAGCCCATTCCTATCAGAAAGCTACAAAAGGAAACGGTCCTCTTATGTACAGAAGCTGGAATGTCAGCGACATCCGCCAATACATGGAGAGCATTGAGCAAGGGACACTACCGTCAGAACGTGAGGTGCTGGACGAGAACACACGTTATAACGACCGCGTGGCCACCGCCCTGCGGACCAGCGACGGACTGGACCTTAGTGCTCTCAGCGACCGACAACGACGATACTGCGAACAGGAAGCCACACCATTCCTTAAAGACGGGCTGTTGCGACAAGAGGGCAATTGTCTGATACTGACACGCGAGGGACTCTTCGTCAGTGACATGGTGATGAGCAGTCTGATACTGGTCTGACGATGACAAAAGCGGCAGACGAGCGTCATACCTTTATATAATAATACACGCAAGAGAATGAATACTTGGAAACCGAATCTCGACGAAACCAAACAACACTTTATCAACTGGTGGAACCACAAAGGCATCGTACTCACCATGTGGGAGCACTTTCAGGAAGGCGTAAAGCCCCATGCCGACATTCCGGAGCCCAAGCCCTACCGCGACCTCAACCAGCGGTGGTTCGACCCTGAATGGCGCGCTGAATACTTAGACTGGTATGTTGCTCACTCCTGTCTGATGGCAGACATGCTGCCTGTGGCCAACACGCAGTTAGGTCCCGGCTCGTTAGCGGCCATCCTCGGCGGTGTCTTCGAAGGCGGCGAAGATACCATCTGGATTCATCCTGACCCCAACTATACCGACGACATCAAGTTCGACCGAAATCATCCCAATTGGCTGCTGCACAAAGACCTGCTGAAGGCATGTAAGCAAAAAGCCCAAGGTCACTACTATGTAGGTATGCCCGACCTCATGGAGGGACTTGACGTACTGGCCGCCATCAAAGGTACCGACAAGGTATTGCTCGACACCGTAATGCAGCCCGAAGTGCTGGAACACCAGATGCAACAGATTAACGACATCTATTTCCAAGTATTCGACGAGCTCTACGACATCATCCGCGAAGGCGACGAGATGGCGTTCTGCTACTTCTCGTCATGGGCTCCAGGCAAGATGTCAAAGCTGCAGTGCGACATCTCCACCATGATCAGCGTAGACGACTACCGCCGTTTCGTACAGCCATTCATCCGCGAGCAATGCCAGAAGTTAGACTATACCCTCTATCACCTCGACGGAGTGGGCGCCATGCACCATCTTGACGCCCTGCTCGAAATAAAAGAGCTGAATGCCATCCAGTGGACTCCCGGCGTGGGCGAGCCGCAGGGTGGTAATGCCAAGTGGTACGACCTGTACAAACGCATCCTCGCTGGCGGCAAGAGCATCCTGGCCAGCTGGGTAACGCTGGACGAGCTACGTCCATTGCTCGACAATATCGGTGGCGACGGTGTCCATTTAGAGATGGACTTCCACAACGAGCACGAGGTGGAAGAAGCCATGAAGATAGTCCAGGACTTTGAGCACAGCCGTAACCTGCACCCGGCAGACATCATGGACGATGCCGACCGCGAGGTGGCAGACATCATACGCTCTGTAGAAGAGCAGTTCAGCAGCGACGGGCAACAGTCAAGCCCAGTCTCGCTGGAAGAAGCCGCCGAACAGCGCATCCTGATACTCGACGGAGCCATGGGCACCATGATTCAGCAATGCCGACTGCGTGAAGAGGACTACCGCGGTTGCCGCTTTGCCAACCATCCCACTGACCTGAAGGGCTGCAACGACGTGCTGTCGCTGACGGCACCATACGTCATTCGCAACATCCACGATAAATATTTGGCAGAAGGAGCCAACCTGATAGAGACCAATACCTTTAACGCCCAACGCATCTCCATGCAGGATTACGGTCTGCAGGACTATTGCCGCGAAATCAACCTGGCTGCCTGCCGGCTAGCATGCGACACAGTAAACGCCCACCGTAAGCTTGACCCCGACACGCCACGCTTCGTCGCTGGAAGCATCGGACCGACGAGCCAGACATTCATGCGTGCAGAAGGCAAGGTTAGCCATGAGTCGCTTGCCAATACCATCCATGCTGCCTACACGGAACAAATTGACGCACTCATAGACGGTGGAGTAGACGTCTTGCTCATCGAGACTATCTTCGATGTCGAGATAGCCCGCATCGCACTTACAGCAGCACAGGAAACCATGCGACAGAAAGGATGCGAACTGCCCGTCATGCTCAGCTTCTCGGTCTCCACTCCTGACGGCTACAACATGCTGGGACAGAACATCGTCGACTTCATTGCCTCCTTGGGCGACACACCTCTGTTCTCCATAGGACTCAACTGCCTGTCGGACGTGCAGAGCATAACCCCGCTGCTGCAACGGATGGCAATGCGGTTCCCCTACCGCATCAGCCTCTATCCCAATGCCGGACAGCCCGACAGCCAAGGCCAGTACCACAAGTCGGCCGACAGTCTGCTGGCAGATGTATGGCCGCTCATTGACGGCCACTGGCTCAACATTCTCGGCGGCTGCTGCGGCACTACCGACCAGCATATCAATTTCTTCGCCAATGCCGTAAAACCTATGCTGGGATTGTTTATCTCACCTCATCGGCCCGGACAGACAACGATCGCTATCCCCGAGCCAAACGACGACCATCAGCACACTGCGCCGTCCTGTCATGCACCCGCCTGTCCCGACTGCACTCCGCAGCAGTCTCCGGCGACAGCGCCCGGCGAGCAGCTCTTCCAGGCTATTCTCCACGGCAAGAGCGACGATGCCGCCGCAGCCACCCGCGATGCCGTTGCCCAAAACATGGCACCGCAAGACCTCATCAACGGCCAGATGATACGTGCAATGAGCGAGGTAGGCCAGCGCTTCCAGGACGGCAAGGCCTTCGTACCCCAGCTGCTCATGGCCGGCCGCGCCATGAAGGCTGCCCTCGAGATACTGAAGCCCATGCTCAGCGGCACCGCCTCCACCTCGTTGGGCAAGGTGGTGATAGGCACCGTCAAGGGCGACCTGCACGACATCGGCAAGAACCTTGTTGCCTCCATGCTCGAAGGCTGTGGCTTCGAGGTGGTCAACATCGGCATCGATGTCTCCGCCGACAAGTTCATTGAAGAAGTCAAGAAAAACCAGCCCGACATCCTGTGCATGTCGGCTCTGCTCACCACGACAATGGGTTATATGAAGGAGGTCATTGACGCCCTCGAGGCTGCCGGCATCCGCAACCAGGTAAAAGTCATGGTAGGTGGTGCTCCCGTGACGCAGGGCTTTGCCGACGAAATAGGAGCCGACGGCTACTCTGACAATGCCAACTCGGCCGTCACCGTAGCCAAGCAACTACTTGGCAAGCTTTAGCTTCCGCTTGTAACACTGCTTGAAATCGCATAGTCCGCAGGTGTAGTCCAGCCTGCGGACTTTTTCGCCTAATCCGATGATGCCACTCACACTCTTGATAGGCACCATCAGCGACGAGTCCGTGAGGGTGACGCCACACGTATGCCCCCCAAACAGCGGGAACAATTTTTGCTGCTGCGACACGTGCCACCCGCAATAGCCCGGCGAGAATCGGTTGGTGTGGTGCCACCCCAGTTTATCGATACTCTCTTGCAGATGCTCCTCCATGCGGTCGGCCGTCTTCTCAGCAATGACACTGCCCAGCGCATCGGCAATAAACACACGCACCATGTCGCCCTGCTTCTTCAGCCGTTGCTGATAGGCCTCATAAGTCTCGCCGGCAGTACATACGAATAAAGCGTAAGCCTCCGAGCCACGCAACTGGCGAAGGATAATCCTGCCCATGTCAAAGTCGGGCTGTTCCTTCTGCACCAGATAGCAGAAGCATGGGGCCAGCCACGGGCGCACCTCGTCGACGACGGCCTGCGTCTCGCGACATGTTGCCGCATCGGGGGCCGCATCGTTATACCCCATCTGCTCGAAAATGTCGGTAGCGGTAATCCCTAAATCTTCATAAGTAAGTACCTTCTGCGTCATTGCCCATTAAACTCAGCTAAGGCCTCAAAGAAGGCGTCAACATTGGCCAGCGGAGTATGTGGTGGCGTGTCGCAGCCACTCGACAGGACAAAGTTAGGATAGGGCCGCATCTTCTCACACAAGTCTGTGACAGCCTGGCGCATCTGGAAAGGCATACCGTCCTTAAACACGCTCACCGGATCGATATTACCCATGGCCAAAGCCGTAGGAGGCACCTCACGGATAACCTCCTCCATGCGGCACTTGTTGCCAAAATGATAGGCGGCGGCACCCGTGGCCACCATGGCCTTTGTGCAGTGACCCGTGTTGCCGCAGTTGTGCAACACCACAATGAAGTCATCGTCCTGTACACGGTCTACAATCTGCTTGACATATTGCGAGGAGAACAGCATACAGTCGTCGTTCGACATCAGGCCGGCTGCGGGCTCGGCCATCATCACCCCTTTGGCACCCGTCTGCTTCAGGGCCATACAGTATTTCTCAATAAGCTCTGTACATTTCTGCAATAGACAATGTGCTGCCTCCGGATGCTCGTAGATGAGCACCATAATGTCTGACATGTCATACAATCGACCCGCCAGCGAGAACGGCCCTATGCAGCCGGCCAGCAGCGGCCGGTCGTCGACAGCCTTGGCAGCCAGCAGGTTAGCCTTCAGGTAAGCGGGGATGCGCCCTGTACTCAGCGATGGCACCTGCAACCTGAAAATACTCTCCACATCAGGCAGCAACCGGCCCGATACGGCAGGCACGGCCCCATCAGAGAACGCAATCTCAGCGCCAAAGGCCTCGGCCTCGGTAGTCAGGTCCATAATGGTAGCTGCCGCAACGCTGGGATAGCGCCGCGTCAGCGTCATCACCGCCTCGTAGTGTACACAGCCATCACTGACGGCCTGACGCACCGTATTCCCGTTCAGTTCAATACCTGGATGCGTCATAACGGGCAGTGCCGTCACCTCTTTCCGTCTGATGACATCGGCCACCCACTGCGTCATATTCATTCTCATAGCCAGAAAAACATATAATCAACTATAAGAAAAGACGAAGCGCACACGCCTTTGTAACCACCGTAAATGATGACAATCCGCCTTATCCTGCGTCTTAAATATAAAACATGACTATGAGATTATTGCTAACCCTACTGCTCTGCGTTGCCGCTCGTCTGACGGCTTCGGCAGAGATATACCACCATCCGGTCATCATCACAGTAAGTCCGGGCGAAAGCATCCATGACGCTGTCAGACAGGCCCGCGAATGGCGCCGCACGAACGCCCCCCGCTGTGCATACGGTATTGAGATCAAGCTGAAAGCAGGCCGCTACTATATGGAGGAACCTCTGTTCCTGCGTCCCGAGGACAGCGGATGGGAGAATTCCTTCCTTAAGATATGCAGCGAAGAAGGTGCCGTCATCTGTGGCGACCCACGCCAACAGCACACTCAGGTGTGGCCCAAGGAAGGCATGGAACGCATGCTGGCATTCGACACTGAGACACGCACCATCACCATCCCTACTCCACCGAAGAGTGTGCTAAAAACAGAGCACTTAGAGATGGTAATCCACCAGCGCTGGGCCATAGCCATCCTGCGCGTCAAGGAGATGAAGGTGCAGGGCGACAAGACCCTCGTCAGCTTCATGGAGCCCGAGAGCCGCCTGGAATTTGAGCATCCCTGGCCACAGCCCGTCATAAACCTGTCACCCAACAGCCTCCCCACAACCCCCTCCCGTAGAGGGGGAGTTTCGGCGGCTGGTCAAAAAGCCTCCCCTACAGGGGGAGGTTTGGAGGGGGCTGAAGGTTGGAAAGGGGCTAATTCCTCTTTCCTGTTGCGTACCACCGAACAGCGCGACGGTATTGAGCAATTAGTCATCAACGACGGAGCCAGCTATGTGATTTTCGAAGGCATCACCTTCGAGCACACCTGCTGGAACCGTCCCCTGCATAAAGGGCACGTCACGTTGCAGGGAGGATTCCCTCTGTTAGATGCCTATAAAATTAAGGAGCACGAGGGACTGCCCTGGGACAGCGGACTGGAGAACCAGGCATGGATAGAACGACCCGTCAGTGCCGTCACCATCAGAAATGCCAACCACGTTTACGTACGGGAATGCAAATTCCAACACCTCGGAGCCACCGCCCTCGACTATCAAGACCAGACCAATCACTGCATGGTCCTCAACTGCCACTTTGAGGACATCGGCGGCACGGCCATCATGGCGGGCTCCTTCGCAGAGAGTCCGCGCGAGGTACACCGCCCTTATGGCGACCTGGCCGCCCGCTGCCAGAACCTGCAGATAAGGGACAACGCAATCCATGACGCCGCCAACGAGGACTGGGGAGCAGTGGCCGTCAGCTGCGGATACGTCAGCCATGCAGACATCAGCTACAACGACGTAAGCAACGTCAACTATAGCGGTATCTGCGTCGGCTGGGGGTGGACACCCTACTATACAGGCATGGAGCATAACCGCATATTCCACAACAAGGTAAGCGACTATGCCCGCCAGCTCTACGATGCCGGCGGCATCTACACCCTGTCGAACCAGCCACACTCCAGCATCACCGACAACCAAATCTCTGCCCCCTACCCTGCCCCCTACGCTACCAACGACCGTGGCTTCCGCATCTACCTGGATGCAAGAACTGACGGCTTTACCATAGAGAACAATACGACTGATGGCCGCCCCATCCGTCGCGATGAGATAGGCGACAATCACCCTGGTCCAAACATCATCTTCAAACAATGAAACAAACGAATTACCACCTTTTTGATTTCATGGACTTCGACCCTACTTTAGAGAAGGACGAAGCCCTTTGGAAAGCATACGCACCTACCAACATAAAGGAGCGCGACGGCGACATCATAGTCACCATCCCCTACCAGAAGCAACTTCAACAGGAGGATATGGCGCCCGACACGACCGTAGCACAACAGAGCTACGACCTCATCATCCGTGCCTATGAGCCCAACATCATCCGCCTGTTCACCACCATGAGCGGCGACGAGATGGTGGAACAGGACGACATGCTGCAGTTTGCCCCTGAGGTAAAGCGCGTTCCTCTTTCTATAAAGGATCATGGGGGAATCGTAGTAATCAGGAAAGCCTCCCCTACAGGGGGAGGTTTGGTGGGGGCTGGAGGTTTGGTGGGGGCTGGAGGTTTGGTGGGGACTATCGACCTCAGCGCGCCCAAGCTGGACCACTGGAGCGACCTGCTGCCAGCGCCACAGCCGGCACCCTTCATCACCTTCTATCCCGACGGTGACGAGACGAAAGGCATAGCCTTGAGCGACGACCACTTCTCGCCGCCCCGCTACGACGCACTACCGCTGGGCTTTGTAAGGACCGGCCCCTCCCCCGACCCCTCCCCAGTAGGGAGGGGAGATAAGAACAGCCTCCCCCCAACCCCCTCCCGTAGAGGGGGAGATAAGAAAGCCTCCCCTACGGGGGGAGGTTTGGAGGGGGCTGAAGGTTTGGAGGGGGCCGGAGGTTTGGAGGGGGCCAGGGCTGAGCGCGCCACCATCAGCTTCCGCTGCGAGCCCGACGAGTGTTTCGTAGGCACCGGCGAGCGGTTCCGCAAGATGGACCTCAGCGGGCAGACCTTCCAGCTGAAGAACCAGGACGGCCAGGGCGTCAACAACCGCCGCTGCTACAAGAACATCCCGTTCTACCTCAGCAGTCGCATGTACGGCTGTTTCTACCACACCAGCGACTACTGCAAGCTGTCGCTGGCCGACCACTCCACCCGCAGCGTGCAGTTTCTCAACGACAAAGCCACATTGGACGTATTCCTCATAGGCGGGCAGAACCCGGAGCAAATCCTTCGCGGCTACCGCATGCTGACAGGATTCCCGCAGATGCTGCCCTTGTGGTCGTTTGGCATCTGGATGAGTCGTATGACCTACTTCTCGGCCGACGAGGTAACAGCCATCTGCGACCGTCTCAGAGAAGAGCACTACCCGTGCGACGTCATCCACCTCGACACCGGTTGGTTCCGCACCGACTGGCTCTGCGAGTGGAAGTTCAACCCCGAGCGATTCCCCGACCCGAAGGGCTTCATCCAGCGGCTGAAAGAGCAAGGCTTCAAGGTGTCGCTGTGGCAGCTGCCCTACGTGGCCCAAGGCGCCGAACAGCTGGAAGAGGCAAAAGCGAACAGGTATATCAGCCAGCCCAGCCCCCTCCAAACCTCCCCCTGTAGGGGAGGCTTACAGAAACGCGACTATAATAATTACCGATTGGCTTATCCTGACAGATACGACCTTCTGAGATTGTTCTCAAAGAATAACAAGAAAGAACCCACGGAGGCAGAGAATATACTTTGGCAAGTACTGAGAGGAAAGGGTCTGGGGCAAAAGTTCAGAAGACAGCACATTATTGGCGACTATATCGCTGACTTTGTTTGTCTTTCTTGCTCATTGGTCATAGAGGTAGATGGCGGTTACCACCAAGAAGCCAAACAACAAGAAATAGACGCGATAAGGACTGAGTATTTAGAATACGTCGGCTTTTCTGTATTAAGATTCACCAACGAAGAAATACTTCAAGACTTGGATTCCGTAAAAGCTCGTATCATCACCGCTCTCTCTACCCCCTCTACAGGAGGGGGACAGGGGGAGGCCTCTTCTAATTTCTCAGCCCTCGACTACGCCGGCACCATCGACTTCACCTACCCCAAGGCTACCGAATGGTACAAGAACCAGCTTCTGAAGCCGCTGCTCGACATGGGTGTGAAGTGCATCAAGACCGACTTCGGCGAGAACATCCACATGGACCACCACTATCATGCAATGACGCCCGAGCGGCTTAACAACATTTATTCATTGCTGTACCAGCGTGCCGCCTACGAGGTGACCAAGCAGGTCACGGGCGACGGCATCGTATGGGCCCGTTCGGCCTGGGCCGGCTGCCAGCGCTATCCGCTGCACTGGGGCGGCGACTCCGAGTCGTCGTGGGCCGGCATGGCCGGTTCGCTGAAGGGCGGTCTGCACTTCGGGCTCTCTGGCTTTGCCTTCTGGAGCCACGACGTGCCGGGGTTCCACTCTACGCCCGACTTCATGAACTCGCCCCTCGACCCACAGGTGTACGTGCGCTGGACGCAGTTCGGCGTCTTCTCCAGCCACATGCGCTACCACGGCAC
>Ga0310691_10005466_pt1 | contig 13903 bp, 6 predicted proteins | sample 176DNAGHGlowgp2_FD_203887 | JGI IMG/M metagenome (GOLD analysis project Ga0310691, IMG submission 203887) | Sheep rumen microbial communities from Palmerston North, Manawatu-Wanganui, New Zealand - 1766 DNA GHGlow gp2 (v2) (version 2) | ecosystem: Host-associated > Mammals > Digestive system >... | reverse complement strand
CGCGAGATAATCGTTGGCGCCCGAATCCAACCCAAGCACCTTGTCCTCCACCTCGGACTTCGCCGTGAGCATCAAAACCGGAAGGTTGTTGCCCGACTCCCGGAGTTTTCGCAAAACCGTGATGCCGTCCATCTTGGGCATCATGATATCCAGAACTGCGACGTCGTAGTTTTCGCTCTGCAGGTAAGCCAGAGCGTCCTCCCCGTCGTACACCGGATCCACCGAGTAATTATTCTTCTCAAAAATCGAGACCAAAACGCGCGACAGCGCCTTCTCATCCTCCGCAAGCAGAATCCGCATAAACCCCTCCGTAAAGCCGTAATCGGCCGTGATTATCCGAAGAAACGGTCCGAAAATCCATCCCCGGCCTTCCCAATCGTACCGCGGAAAGATTAAATCAACTTAAAACAAATGCCTTCCTCTTCGCTCCTCTATAAAATATCATAGAAAGCGCGTCCTTGCAATTGCACAGCCGCGCAAAAAGTCGCGCAATTTTTTTCAAAAAAGGGGTTGACAATCGGAAAATCCGGGTGTATAAATGGGCTCATGAAAGGCAACGGCGTCTTTGAGTAATCACTCAGAGGCGCTTTCTCTTTTTTAGAAAACAATTTCACAATAAACGATTTCGGATCAAGAAAGGCAAAGGCGTCTTTCGTACCCAGACGGTACGGGAGGCGCCTCTTCTGATTTCCGGAGCGAAAGGAGAAAATTATGAAGACAACGACAACGGTACCGGATTACTTCGGATGTGATGTATTTGACGACAGAGTCATGAGGGCGACTCTCTCCGCCAAAGTTTATGCATCCCTCCGTCGCACCATCGATGAGGGTGCGGAACTCGATGCAAGTGTTGCCAATGCCGTAGCGGAAGCGATGAAGGAATGGGCAGTCGGCAAGGGAGCAACGCATTTTACGCACTGGTTCCAGCCGCTCACCGGTATCACCGCCGAGAAGCATGACAGCTTCATCTCCCCGTCTCCGGACGGCGGCGTGATCATGGAGTTCTCCGGCAAGGAGCTCATCAAGGGCGAGCCGGATGCATCCTCCTTCCCCAGCGGCGGCCTTCGCGCCACCTTCGAGGCGAGAGGATACACCGCATGGGATCCGACTTCCTACGCATTCTTAAAGGGCAACACCCTTTGCATTCCCACCGCGTTCTGCTCTTACGGCGGACACGCCCTGGACAAGAAGACCCCGCTGCTGCGTTCCATGGAGGCGCTCAGCAAACAGGCACTTCGTATCCTTCGCCTCTTCGGCAACACCACGGCGAAGCGCGTTATCTCCTCCGTAGGACCGGAGCAGGAATACTTCCTCATTTCTAAGGAAATGTATGACAAGCGTCCCGACCTTCGTTTCACGGGCCGCACGCTCTTCGGTTCCAAGCCTCCGAAGGGCCAGGAGCTGGACGATCATTACTTCGGCGTTATCAAGCCCGGCGTACAGGCCTACATGAAGGACCTGAACGAGGAACTCTGGAAGCTCGGAATCCTTGCAAAGACCGAGCACAACGAAGTGGCTCCCGCACAGCACGAGCTGGCGCCGATCTACTCCACCACCAACATCGCAACGGATCACAACCAGTTGACGATGGAGATCATGCAGAAGGTTGCCGCCAAGCACGGTCTTGTCTGCCTGCTTCATGAGAAGCCTTTCGCAGGCGTGAACGGCTCCGGCAAGCACAACAACTGGTCCATCGCAACAGACAACGGCCAGAACCTCCTCTCCCCCGGAGATACGCCTTATGAAAATGCACAGTTCCTGTTGTTCCTGTGCGCGGTCATCAAGGCCGTGGACGACTACCAGGATCTGCTTCGTCTCTCCGTAGCTACCGCCGGCAACGACCATCGTCTCGGCGCAAACGAGGCTCCGCCTGCAGTTATCTCCATGTTCCTCGGCGACGAGCTGAACGCCGTTTTGGAAGCAATCGACACCGACAAGCCTTACGCCGGAACCGAAAAGACCGTCATGAAGCTGGGGGTTGATGTTCTTCCGAAGTTCAACCGCGATACGACGGACCGCAACCGTACTTCGCCGTTCGCATTTACCGGCAACAAATTCGAGTTCCGTATGCTCGGTTCCTCCAACAGCATCGCATGTGCAAACATCATGCTCAACAGTGCCGTAGCCGAATCCCTGAAGATTTACGCCGACCGTCTGGAGGGCGCCGAGAACTTCGAGGATGCTCTTCACGCAATGATCAAGAAGACCATCAAGGATCACAAGCGCATCATCTTCAACGGCAACGGTTACGACGATGCCTGGATTAAGGAAGCAACGGAAGTCCGCGGTCTTTCCAACTACCGCACGACGGCCGACTGCATGCCTCACCTTTTGGATAAGAAGAACGCCGACATGCTCATCTCCCACGGCGTGTTCACCATGGACGAGCTTCGCTCCCGTGTTGACATCATGCTGGAGAACTACTGCAAGAGCGTTGCCATCGAGGCCAACACCATGGTTGACATGGCCAAGACCCAGATTGCACCGGCAGTCGACAAATACGCATCGGATCTCGCAAGAGACGTTGCTGCGAAGAAGGCTGTGGACGGATCCATTCCGTGCCGCCGCGACAGCAAGCTGATCGCAAGACTCTCCGCTCTCACCGACATCATCGACGAGCGCACGGAAGTTCTGGAGAGCACCATGGTTTCGCTCCGCGAGATCGAGGGAACCATTCCCGAGTCCGAGTTTATCCGCGACAAGGTTCTTCCTGCGATGACCGAACTTCGCATCGCCTGCGATGAGGCCGAGACCCTCACGGCGAGAAGCTACTGGCCGTATCCGACCTACGGCGACATCCTCTTCAGCGTACGCTGATAAGAAAAAAAACAAACCGGCCGGCTTACCGCAGCTCCGATGGAGGGTTGCGGGAGCCGCCCGGCGGAAATAAGTGTAGCAAAACAAAGGAAAAGGGGTTCCATGCCTCTGCAGCGACGCCGGCCGATGGAGCCGAACGGACCTGCAGGGAGTATTTATAAAGGAGGTGCTTGCTATGTCAATCACCGATATTACCTCAATTGTCACAAAAGAAGCTTTTGGTATCTGGTTCCTGATCGGAGCCGCACTCGTGTTCTTCATGCAGGCCGGGTTCGCCATGGTTGAGACCGGTTTCACCCGTGCGAAAAATGCCGGCAACATCATCATGAAGAACCTCATGGATTTCTGTATCGGTACGGTTGTTTTCGTACTGCTCGGCTTCTCTCTCATGATGGCCGAGGATTATGTATGCGGATTTATCGGCGTTCCGAATCTTAAGATCTTCACCGATTTCGGTGGGTTCCTCGAGGACGGAATGGCTCCTTCCTTCGTATTCAACCTTGTGTTCTGCGCAACGGCAGCCACCATCGTATCCGGCTCCATGGCAGAGCGCACGAAGTTCATCTCCTATTGCATTTACTCCGGCGTCATTTCGCTGTTTGTTTACCCCATTGAAGCCGGTTGGGTTTGGAACTCACAGGGCTGGCTTGCGAAGCTTGGTTTCCACGATTTCGCAGGTTCCGCAGCGATCCACTCCGTCGGCGGTATCACCGCATTGATCGGTGCTATCCTGGTTGGTCCCCGCCTTGGCAAATACGTAAAAGACAAGAGCGGTAAAGTTACGAAAGTTAACGCTATTCCCGGTCACGCCATCACCTTAGGTGCTCTCGGATGCTTCATCCTGTGGTTTGGCTGGTACGGTTTCAACGGCGCTGCTGCCTGGGACGGAAACTCCCTTGCTTCCATCTTCGTCACCACAACGATCGCTCCGGCAGTTGCCACCTGCACCACTTTGCTGTACACCTGGATTAAGAACGGCAAGCCCGATGTTTCGATGTGCCTTAACGCCTCCCTGGCAGGTCTTGTAGGTATCACCGCAGGGTGCGACGCTTTGGACGCTTTAGGTGCAAGCATCGTCGGTATCGTATCCGGTATCCTGGTAGTCATTGTTGTCGAAGTACTTGATCTGAAGTGCCATGTGGACGATCCCGTCGGTGCCGTCGGTGTGCATTTTGCGAACGGCGTCTGGGGAACCATCGCCGTAGGTTTGCTTGCAAACCCGAAGGCTCCCGCCGGGTTGGAAGGTCTGTTCTACACCGGTAGTCCCAAGCTTTTAGGCATTCAGGCACTTGGTATCGCTGCCATCCTTGCATGGACTGCAGTATGCATGACCATCACGTTTATGATTATCAAGAAGACCATCGGTCTCCGTGTTTCGCCCGAGGAAGAGATTCGCGGTCTGGACAGCACCGAGCACGGTCTTCCGAGTTCCTACGCAGACTTCGCTCCCGCAGTTGCCGGTCTTCCTTACAGCTTCCCTGAGGCTGCCGATGCGGTTGCCGTTACCGGTGAGACGCCGGTTGCCGAGGCCGTTCCGGTAAAGAAGGTTGCCTCGGTTGTGGATGACGGTTCGCCGAAGTTCACAAAGGTTGAAATTGTCTGCCGTGAGTCCCGCTTCGAGCAATTGAAGGAGGCCATGATGGGTATCGGTATCACCGGTATGACCGTCTCCCACGTGCTCGGCTGCGGTATCCAGAAGGGCAAGCCGGAGTTCTACCGCGGTGTTCCGGTTGAGGCCACGCTGCTTCCTAAGATTCAGGTTGACATCGTCGTCGTAGCGGTTCCGGTACGCGAGGTTATCGAGACCGCCAAGAAGGTGCTTTACACCGGACATATCGGCGACGGCAAGATCTTCGTATACGATGTGGAAAATGTCATTAAAGTCCGCACCGGCGAAGAAGGTTACGACGCTTTACAAGACGTAGAATAATATACCCGGAAAGATGCAAACCCCCGAAAAACCCCGCGATTGTGCGGGGTTTCGGGCGGTTTGTAAGAGGTGAATTTACCATGTGTTCCATTATCGGATACTGCGGGCCGGTGAGCGACCCGAGAGCATTTACGGAAGGATTTGCGCAGACCGTGTCCCGCGGCCCGGACGACACGCGCATCCTTGATACCGGCCACGGCCTTCTCGGCTTCCACCGCCTTGCCATCATGGATCTCTCAGGCAGCGGCATGCAGCCCTTTACCCTCGGCGGAGACGCTGTTGTATGTAACGGCGAGCTGTATGGTTTCGCCGCACAACGGGAGGCCCTTTCGAAGAAAGGCTACCGCTTCACCACCGACAGCGATTGCGAGATTCTTCTTCCGATGTACCGCGTCTACGGCACCGAGATGTTCTCGAAGCTGGATGCGGAGTTTGCCTGCGTGATTTACGACGGGCGGACCAATGAATTTATCGCAGCCCGCGATCCCATCGGCATCCGTCCTCTCTACTACGGAACGGACAAAAACGGAACCGTGGTTTTTGCCAGCGAACCGAAGAACCTCACAGGCCTCTGTGAACACATTCTCCCCTTCCCTCCCGGCTGCTACTGGAAAGGCGGCAAATTCTACCGCTACTGCGACATTGCAGCGGTATCGGAAGTCTCCGGCGACGATCTGGAGACCGTCTGCGGCAAGATCCGCGAGAAGCTGATTGCAGGCGTTGAAAAACGTCTGATTGCAGACGCAAAAGTCGGTTTCCTGCTCTCCGGCGGTCTGGACTCCTCCCTCGTGTGCGCCATCGCCGCGAGAAAGAGCGACAAGCCCATCCGCACCTTTGCCATCGGCATGAGCAAGGACGCCATCGACTTAAAGTATGCAAAGCAGGTTGCCGATTTTATCGGCGCCGACCACACGGAAGTTTTCATGACACCGGAGGAAGTTATCTCTTCCCTTCCGGAGGTCATTAAGCTCCTCGGAACATTCGACATCACGACCATCCGAGCGAGCATGGGCATGTATCTGGTATGTAAGGCAATTCACGAGCAGACGGACATCCGTGTGCTCCTCACCGGAGAGATTTCCGACGAGCTCTTCGGCTACAAATACACCGACTTCGCGCCCAGCGCGGAAGCTTTCCAGAAGGAGTCGCAGAAGCGCGTCCGCGAGCTGCACATGTACGACGTGCTCCGCGCCGACCGCTGCATCAGCGTAAACTCCTTAGAGGCGCGGGTTCCCTTCGGCGATCTCGATTTCGTTCACTACGTGATGAGCATCGATCCCGAGATGAAGCGGAACCATTACAACATGGGCAAATACCTCCTTCGCCACGCATTCGAAGGTCTTGCATACCTTCCGGATTCCATTTTGTGGCGTGAGAAGGCTGCATTTTCCGATGCGGTGGGGCACTCGATGGTGGACTACTTAAAGGAGTACGCCGAATCGCAGTACACCGATGAGGAGTTCGAGGAGAAGCGCAAAAAATACACCCACGCGCAGCCCTTCACGAAAGAGTCGCTCCTCTACCGCGAGATTTTCGAGCAGTATTATCCGGGACAGGGCGAGATGATTGTCGACTTCTGGATGCCGAACCGTGAGTGGGAAGGCTGCAACGTCAACGATCCTTCGGCGCGCGTTCTCTCCAACTACGGCGCCAGCGGTATCTGACAAACCGCAGCGCGACACGGGAATTATTATTCTACAGAAATTCAAGAGGAATCCGAACGGTTCGGAATTCCGTTTTGTGTGAAACGATAAGGGAGGCAAGTGAATATGACTAAGTACATCTTCGTAACCGGCGGTGTGGTATCGGGCCTTGGCAAGGGCATCACGGCGGCGTCCCTCGGACGTCTTTTGAAGGCGCGGGGCTTAAAGGTCGCTGCACAAAAGCTCGACCCGTACATCAACGTCGACCCGGGCACCATGAGCCCGTATCAGCACGGCGAAGTCTACGTGACCGAGGACGGCGCGGAGACCGACCTCGACCTCGGACATTACGAGCGCTTCATCGATGAGGACCTGAACCGGTACTCCAATTTGACGACCGGTAAAGTTTACTGGAACGTCCTCAACAAGGAGCGCCGCGGCGAGTACCTCGGCTCCACCGTGCAGGTCATTCCGCACATCACCAACGAGATCAAAGAATTTGTCTACAACGTCGGCCGCCACTCTTCTGCGGACGTCGTCATCACCGAAATCGGCGGTACCATCGGCGATATTGAGTCGCAACCCTTCATCGAGGCTGTGCGCCAGATCTCTCTCGAGGTCGGACGGGAGAACAGCCTCTTCATTCATGTTACGCTGGTTCCGTATCTCCACGGCTCCGAGGAGCACAAATCCAAGCCCACCCAGCACTCCGTTAAGGAGCTTCAGGGCATGGGCGTCAACCCCAACATCATCGTCCTCCGCTGCGACGAACCGCTGGAGGAATCCATCTTCCGCAAGATTTCCCTCTTCTGCAACGTAAAGCCCGACTGCGTCATCGAAAACATCACGCTGCCGAACCTCTACGAGGCGCCTCTCATGCTGGAGCGGTCGAATTTTTCGTCCGTCGTCTGCAGAGAGCTGGGCATCGACGCGCCCGCTCCGGACCTTGCGGAGTGGAGCGACATGGTGGAGCGCATCAAGACCCGCACGGAAGATGTCACCATCGGCTTGGTCGGCAAATACGTCGGTCTCCACGACGCATACCTCTCCGTTGCGGAAGCCCTGCGCCACGCGGGCTACATCAACAACGCCCATGTGGACATCCGCTGGATTGACTCCGAGCAGATCAACGACACCACCGTTTCCGACATTCTTGCGGGAGTCGACGGCATCATCATTCCCGGCGGCTTCGGCGACCGCGGTATCGAAGGTATGATCCGCGCCGCGAGATACGCAAGAGAAAACAATGTTCCCTGCTTCGGCATCTGCCTCGGCATGCAGATTATGGTGATTGAATACGCCCGCGACGTTTTGGCGATTGCCGGTGCGAACTCGGGTGAATTTGACGAGCAGTGCAAGAACAAGGTGATCGATTTCATGCCCGGCCAGAGCGACGCCATCGACAAGGGCGGCACGCTGCGTCTGGGTGCATACCCCTGCGAGATCAAGGCGGGAACCACGATGGAGCGTTGTTACGGCTCGCTTCACATCCGCGAGCGTCACCGCCATCGCTACGAATTCAACAACGACTATCGCGAAGCGATGCAGAAGGCGGGGCTCACCTTAAGCGGCCTCTCGCCGGACGGCACACTGGTGGAGACCGTGGAACTTCCGGAGCGCCCGTTCTACGTGGGCGTGCAGTTCCATCCGGAGTTCAAGTCCCGCCCGAACCGCCCGCATCCGCTCTTCGCAGGCTTCATAGCAGCCTCCCTGAAATACCGGAAAGACTGACGCTCCGCCCGGACGGCCAATTCATTTGAATCTTCTCTGTATCCCGAGGTTCTGTTTATGATAGCATCGTTTGACAAATTACATGAGGAGTGCGGAGTCTTCGGTGTCTTCGCAAAAGACCCTGTGCCGGCTGCGGAGATGGCCTACTACGGCCTCTACGCACTGCAGCACCGCGGTCAGGAGAGCTGCGGAATCGTCGTCAACGACGACGGAATCTTCCGCTCCCACAAAGATGTCGGTCTGGTCTCGGACGTGTTCCCGCGGGAGGTGCTGGCCTCCTTCCCCGCAGCGACCATGGCGGTCGCCCACACCCGGTACGCCACCACCGGCGGCTCCGGCCGAAGCAACGTCCAGCCTATTGAAGTCAACCACCAGAAAGGAAAGATGGCGCTTGCGCACAACGGAAACATCAGCAACGCCGCCGAGCTCCGCTCCGCCCTTGAGCTGACCGGAGCCATCTTCCACACCACAAGCGACACCGAGATCATCGCTTATCTCGTGACCAAGGAACGGCTCTTAAGCCCCTCCATCGAGGATGCGGTGAGCCGGGCAGTGGCATCGCTGCAGGGTGCATTTTCCCTGATTGTCATGTCTGCGCAGAAACTGATCTGCATCCGCGATCCCCACGGCTTCCGGCCGCTCTGCTACGGGCAGACGGCGGACGGCACCTACATCGTCGCCTCCGAGACCTGTGCGCTGCACGCCGTCGGAGCAACGCCGATCCGGGATGTGGAGCCCGGCGAGATGCTTGTCTTCAGCCGTGACGGTGTCGTCTCTCGGAAAGAGCACTGCGGAACCGCCCCGGTGCGGCACTGCATCTTCGAATACATCTATTTTGCGAGACCGGATTCCGTCATCGACGGCGTTTCCGTGCATACGGCAAGACTGCGTGCCGGTGAGATTCTCGCCCTCGCCCATCCGGCGGATGCCGACATTGTCATCGGTGTTCCGGACTCGGGACTCGACGCGGCCATCGGCTACGCCAGAGCCTCCGGCATTCCCTACGGCATCGGGCTCATCAAAAACAAATACATCGGTCGCACGTTCATCAAGCCCTCCGGGCGGATGGACGCCGTAAAGATAAAGCTTGCCGCCGTGGAGGAGACCGTTCGGGACAAACGCATTGTCCTGATTGACGACTCCATCGTGCGCGGCACCACCTGCGCCCACATCGTGCGGATGCTCCGGGAAGCCGGCGCGAAGGAAATTCATATGCGCGTCACGGCACCGCCCTTCCTGCATCCCTGCTACTACGGAACGGACGTGGATTCCGAGGACAATCTGATTGCGTGCAAACACACCGTTCCGGAGATTGCGAAAATCATCGGTGTGGACACCCTCGGATACCTCCCTGTGGACGAGCTTCCGGGTCTGTGCGGCAGTGCCGACATCTGCAGCGCCTGCTTCGACGGCTCCTACCCGACTCCGGTTCCCTCGGACACGAGAAAAGACCGCTTCGAACAGCGGTTGTCCGAGCGCTGATCTTTACCCGCGAAAAGCCGCAGTTTCCGTAAGCGAAACTGTTTACAACAAATCAGAGAGCGCGTATAATCGTTTTGGTCGTGAAAACGATCTTGAAACCAAAGAATCTCACTCAGGAAAGGTCGAAACCAAGATGCGTGAATTTGACCGAAAAATTATAACCGAGGACGGCGCGGAATACCTCGGCTACGGCTTCGGCGCCGACGGCGACGTTGTGTTGGAATTAGTGTTCAACACTTCCATGGTCGGCTACCAGGAGATCCTCTCCGATCCCTCCTACACCGATCAGGCGGTCGTTATGACCTACCCTCTCATCGGCAACTACGGCATGTGTGACGACGACTATGAAACCGGTCGTCCCACCATCGGCGCGTTCCTTGTCCACGAATACAACGACGAGCCTTCCAACTTCCGAAGCACGGAGTCCCTCGGAAGCGTTATGAAGCGCTTCGGAATCCCCGGCGTAAGCGGCTTAGACACCAGAAAGCTGAATCGCTCCATCCGGGATTTAGGCTCCCGGAAAGTGCTGATTACCACCCCGGCGACAACGCTTGCGGACGGGCTTGCCGTAATCCGGAACACGGTCCTTCCGAAGGACGCGGTATCCCGGGTCAGCGGCCGCACCATCGAACTGTTCACCCCGAATCCCGCCGTGACGAAAGACGGGGAGAAACCGCTGCACGTGGTTCTGATTGACTGCGGAATGAAGCGGAACATCCTCCGCTCGCTCCTTGCGCGCGGCTGTGAAGTCACCGTCGTACCGTGGGATACGGACGCCGCAACCATCCGACGTCTTGCACCGGACGGCGTGATGCTCTCAAACGGCCCCGGCGACCCCACCGATGTTCCCGCAACCATCGCCACCGTCTCCGAGATGCACGGAACCCTTCCGATCTTCGGCATCTGCCTCGGACATCAGATTCTGTCGCTCTCCTACGGTGCGAAGACCTACAAGTTAAAATTCGGTCACCGCGGCGGTAACCATCCCGTGCAGAATCTCGCAACGGGCCGCATCGAAATCACCTCGCAGAACCACTCCTACGCGGTGGATGAGGAAAGCTTGGTGGGAACGCCCCTTACGGTCACGCACAAAAACCTCCTCGATGGCACCGTGGAGGGTGTCGCCTGCGAAGCAGACCGCGCCTTCAGCGTCCAATATCATCCGGAGAGCTCTCCGGGCCCGCAGGACAGCGCGTATCTGTTCGACCGATTCCTTCGTTTAATGGAGGCGTACCATGCCGAAAAGAACTGATATCAAAAAAGTATTAATCATCGGCTCCGGCCCGATTGTCATCGGACAGGCCGCCGAATTTGACTACGCGGGAACTCAGGCCTGCCTCGCCCTGAAGGAAGAGGGCTACGAGGTCATCCTCTGCAACAGTAACCCCGCAACCATCATGACCGACACCGCCATCGCGGACAAGGTCTACATGGAACCTTTGACGCTTGAATTTATCGCAAAGATCATCCGCTACGAGCGCCCGGACGCTCTTTTGCCCGGCATCGGCGGTCAGACCGGTCTTAACCTTGCGATGCAATTGCAGAAGAAAGGCGTCCTCGCGGAATGCCGCGTGAAGCTTCTCGGCACCGACACCTCGTCCATCGAGCGCGCGGAGGACCGCGAGCTGTTCAAGGAGCTCTGCGAGGAGCTCGGCGAGCCCGTGCTTCCCTCGGACATCGCCACCAACGAGGAGGACGGTATCCGCATTGCTGCGGAAATCGGTTACCCCGTCGTGCTTCGCCCGGCATTTACCCTCGGCGGAACCGGCGGCGGCTTCGCGGACAATGAGGAAGAATTTGTCGCAATGCTCCGAAACGGCCTCTCCCTCTCCCCGGTGCACCAGGTGCTGATTGAAAAGAGCATCAAGGGCTTCAAGGAGATCGAGTACGAGGTCATCCGCGACAAAAACGACACGGCCATCACCGTCTGCAACATGGAAAACCTGGACCCCGTCGGCATCCACACCGGCGACTCCATCGTGGTTTGCCCGTCCCAGACTCTGACCAACAAAGAATACCATATGCTTCGTGACAGCGCGTTGAAGATCATCCGCGCTCTCAAGATTGAGGGCGGCTGCAACGTGCAGTTCGCGCTGGATCCGAAGTCGTTCCAATACTACTTAATCGAGGTCAATCCCCGTGTGTCGCGCTCGTCCGCTCTGGCGTCCAAAGCCAGCGGCTACCCCATCGCCCGCGTCTCCGCCAAAATCGGTATCGGCATGACGCTTGATGAGATTGCGCTTGCGAACACTCCGGCCTCCTTCGAACCGGCTCTCGACTACGTCGTAACGAAGATGCCGCGCTTCCCCTTCGACAAATTCGCCGACGCCGACAACTCCCTCTCTACCCAGATGAAGGCCACCGGCGAGACCATGAGCGTCGGCCGCACCTTTGAGGAGAGTCTCTTAAAGGGCATCCGCTCCTTGGAGACCGGCGTTTACCATCTGCACATGGCCAAGTTCGATGAGATGCCTGCGGATAAGCTTCTTTCTTACATCCGCATCGGCACCGACGACCGCATCTACGCTATCGCTGCTCTGTTACGGCTCGACACCGGTATCGACGAGATTGCCAAAGCCACCGCCATCGACCGCTTCTTCCTTCGGAAACTCCGCAACATCGTTTCGATGGAGCGCGAACTGGCTTCCGCTAAGGGCGATTTGCAGGTGCTTCGCGAGGCGAAGAGAATGGGCTTCTCCGACCGCGCCGTGGGCGATTTCTGGGGTATGAAGGAGCGTGAGGTTGCTGACCTTCGCGCCCGGGAGGGCATCCGCCCCGTGTACAAGATGATTGACACCTGTGCATCGGAATTTGCCAGCTATGTGCCTTACTTCTACTCGACCTACGAGACGGAAAATGAATCCCTCGTCTCCGACCGCCGAAAGATTATCGTTCTCGGCTCCGGCCCGATTCGTATCGGCCAGGGCGTCGAGTTTGACTACTCCACCGTGCACGCCGTAAAGACCATCCGCGCTGCCGGCTATGAGGCCATTATCATCAACAACAATCCGGAGACCGTGTCCACGGACTACACCTGCTCCGACAAGCTGTATTTTGAGCCCCTCTGCACCGAGGATGTCATGAACATCATCGACCTCGAAAAGCCCGAGGGCGTAATTGCCACCCTGGGCGGGCAGACCGCCATCAACCTTGCGGACTCCCTTGCAGCGCGGGGCGTAAAGATTATCGGCACGGACTGTGCCGCCATCGACCGTGCGGAGGACCGTGACCAGTTCGAGCACCTGCTGCTTACGCTTGGCATTCCGCAGCCGAAGGGGCAGGCTGTAACCAGCATCGAAGAGGGTGTCGCCGCTGCCGCGGCAATCGGCTATCCCGTTTTAGTTCGCCCGAGCTTCGTCTTAGGCGGCCGCGCGATGCAGATCGTCTCCAAGGAATCCGCGCTTCGCGAATACCTGCACACCGCCGTAGAGATTGCCCCTGACAAGCCTGTCCTTGTGGACCGCTATATCCGCGGTAAGGAAGTCGAGGTGGATGCCGTCTGCGACGGAAAGAAAGTATTTGTCCCGGGCATCATGGAGCTTGTGGAGCGCACCGGCGTTCACTCCGGAGACTCCATCAGCGTCTATCCGCCCTACAGTCTCTCCGAGTCCGTGAAGAAAACCATTCTCCACTATACGGAAATGCTGGGACTTGGCATCGGCATCGTAGGCCTGTTCAACATCCAGTTCATCGTGGACAAGAACGAAAAAGTATATATCATCGAGGTTAACCCCCGCTCTTCGAGAACGGTTCCCTTCCTCTCGAAGGCCACGGGCTACAGCCTTGCGGACATCGGAACCCGCGCCATCCTCGGGCACTCCTTAGAGGAGCAGGGCATCAACTTCCTGTATCCGCCGGAAAAGAAGCGCTTCTACGTCAAAGTGCCGTCCTTCTCCTTCTCGAAGCTTCGCGGCATGGACGCCTACCTCTCCCCGGAGATGAAATCCACCGGCGAGGCCATCGGCTACGACGAGAAGCTGCATCGCGCGGCTTACAAGGCATTGATTGCCTCCGGACTCACCTTGAAGAACTACGGTACGGTCTTAGTCAGCGTCGCCGACGAGGACAAGGACGAGGTGGTTCCTCTGATTCGCCGCTTCTACGAGATGGGCTTCAACATCGAAGCAACGTCCTTGACCGGCGAAGTGCTCCGCGAGAACGGAATCCGCACCAGAATCCGCAGAAAGCCCAGTGAAAACAGCGAGGAAGTCCTCGACTCCATCCGCGCCGGATACGTCAGCTACATCATCAACACCCGGGCAATTCTCTCCGGTGTTCATTACGGTGACGGTGTTGCCAT
>Ga0310691_10005464_pt1 | contig 13911 bp, 24 predicted proteins | sample 176DNAGHGlowgp2_FD_203887 | JGI IMG/M metagenome (GOLD analysis project Ga0310691, IMG submission 203887) | Sheep rumen microbial communities from Palmerston North, Manawatu-Wanganui, New Zealand - 1766 DNA GHGlow gp2 (v2) (version 2) | ecosystem: Host-associated > Mammals > Digestive system >... | reverse complement strand
GGCAGAACCCTTCAAGAACGCCTTGTTTCATTTGCGACGAGAGGTGTGTCAGTTCGGATTGCAGTTCGTTTCCCTCCTTGTCGTAGTGAGTCACGGTACCAAGCTCCGTGTATTTCAGCGAGAAAACGTCGTAACCGTCTTGTTTGGACATGGCGAGGATGTGGTTGTACATCCACTTCGCCTCGACGAACATCATCTTGAGCGTCTCGCGTTGCGTGGCGTTCAGTTTGTTGGACTGCACCTTCACCTTGAAGACGCGGCAAGTCTGCGACGTTCGTCTTGCGAGCGTTGCGGCGTAGGTTTCCTTGGTTTTGGTATTCTTTGCTATGTTCGTCGTGTTGTCCATGCGTCCGAGTAATTGATGCTTGGTTTTCTTATTAAATATAATTTTCTTGAAAAAGAAATCCAAACTAAGGTTGATTCATCCACGGAGATGAATACTCCGTGGCTTTCTCAACCGTTTATTGGTAAAGTTTCTCAAACACGCAAATATTATTTTCCCGTTATTGTTTCACCAAACGGCTCGCTCTCATGATGTTTCCAATTCCCAACAGCAACATCCTTGCTCGAATTTGCATAGCAATACTCACACAAATGCGGGCATGTATTATATTCCCCAATGTCCTTCGACATTATACACCCACAAAACTTTCGCTGGCCGCCATCTTTTGAACTTCCATCAAGAAACGTCGTCAATACCTCATCTTCCGGACTTATCCGGCGTATCAACTCATCGTCAATACACTTCCCATGACGTATACCGTATTGCTCCAACGACACCTTCTCCCCGCACGTCATCAAATCATATCCCCACTTTTTGTTCAACTCCGACAAACTATCCGCAAATTGAATCTCGCTATTCTCATCCCACTCTACATATCGCACACCGTTTGATAACAAATTAGCAGCCACTCTTTTGTATACTCCTATGTCAGCGTAACTGAATACCAAACGCTCCGTATATCCCTTCAGCATATCACCAACACGATTAGCCTTCTCCAATAATTCAGGTACTCCTATACTGTTTTCAACCAATATCAACGGATCAAACCTCCATACAACTGAGCCAAAACCCAACTTATCAACCAAACGCTTGAAAATATCAACACGCTTCTCTAATGCTGGTACACCACGCTCCAATCCCTCACGCTCGTAATCGTTGAGCGTGTATTGAACATAACACCCAATCCCACGCTCACGAAGATAATCCAAATGCCCAATCAACGGCTCAGGATTCTTGCTCCAAAACACAATGAAACGGCATCCGTCATACGACACATAACTCCGCACGCCGTTGAACGGATTGTCCCACGCAGAATACCCAACACGAAGCCTGTGAAAAAACCAATCACTGTAAAACGCCGGGATATCCGTGCTCCTACTCGCCGAAACAATAATAGGCAATTGCGCCTCAACACAATCGTCATTCTCCCTGACTATCTCTTTCTTATTCCATTTCTTCATATACTACTATATAACTTTTTTCAATTTCAAACTAACACACGATTTTTATTTTTAAAACATTCTATGGAACAATCTCGATAATCTTCAATCTGTCACTAACGTACCCACGCTCACCCCATATAGTATTAACACGCCCTTTAACGTATTTCGCCCCAACAGGTATGGCACAGCGAACAATAACCCGTTTTTGGTTATAAAACGACGTATCATTGCTTTCAAACTCCGCATCATCATATTTAACGTAAGTATGAAAGCCATGTGTTACAATAGGACACCATTCAAAATTATTATGGGATATCTCCAAACGCTCACCATCTTTAATGAAATTTTCCTCCCCCAACACATACTCACAATGCATAAACGGCGAATATAATTTGCCATCATCTTTCATCACCAACACCTTCCAACACACAACCTCAGTTTCCGAATACCGTATCATGCTACTTTTGCTAACAACCAAACACATACTACTATACGAATTTTACAACCTTCAATTTCTCACTGACATAACAATGAGACCCATCCTCACCAGCCCCCTCAATATATCGAGAGAACATAGGTATCTTGCACTCCACCAAACGATAGTTACCTGAAAACCTTCTATCAAGCATACGCTTTAACATATTGGAAGCACATGATTCATCGGCGAATGTGTGTAATCCGTGCCTCACCATTCCAAACAACACTTCAATACGCTTGTCACTCTTCAATTTTTTACCCTCCACATAAGAACATGTTCCGCAAAACGGGCCAGTCCACATACATTTCTCGTTATCCCACTCAACAACCTTCCAACACGTGATTCTTCGGAACGCACGACGTATCTTAACGTTTTCTTTAACAACCATGCACATAACTCAATGACTTTAATTAAAATATTTGCTTTACAAACCTTATTTTCCTTGCACATAACTCCTGCCCGTCAAACGACTCCCAGTATTCCGTACCTTTTTTGATAATGCACTCGTAAACCAGCTTCTCGGTATTTCTAGCATTAACGTGAACCGTATGTTTCGGCAACTCTTTGTAAACATGGATGTAACCGCCACCCACACTGTACATTGGCGGACAAAATACGATATCACGCTTACCAGAACCCCAAAATACACGCTTTCCAGAAATCACGTCGTATGGTATTGAAACCAATCTACACGGCGTCCAATATATATCTAATTTTACACTATGACAAACCACTTTGTAACAAACAATGTCACAAATAGCCTTCTTCTTGCTATCTTTACTAACTAAACACATACTACTATACGAATTTTATGAAATAACTCTGACAATCTTTATCCTATCACTAACAACCGCCTTCTCACCACCATTTTCATTTTTCCCCATAATAAAACGAGAAAAAAACGGTATACGACATTCAACTACAACAAAACCACACACATCCTTATATCCAAAATAATATTTCTTAAGCATCTCAAGATCCGCAAAATAATAATATTTCTTCATTTTCTCAAGTTTTTCATTCATTTTATTGCATTCACAAAAAGCATCGCTTTTACAAACATAACTATGAAAACCTTGATTGACATGGTTGCATATAACTTTCAAACCTTTCATACTGTAAAAATCTCCGATTTCATAAACAAATGACGTATGAAATGGCGCCCTGAACTCTCCATCCGTCGTCTCCATCAAAACTTTGTAAAAAGTACGCCCAAAAATCGTACGGCGTATCTTTGAACCTGATTCACAAATTAAACACATTTTTCACCTCCAGTCTCATTTCCAAAAATATCCTCCAACTCCGACAAAGGAACCTCCCTTATAACCAACAACCTGTCAGAACAATACGATGTTTCAGTCTCAAAGCCTTCAGTTATCGGACTATATAACACGTTTGAATGCCCCTCATAATAAAACGCCCCAACAGGTATCTCACACTCTAAAAGCGCCACTTCCTGTTTAACAAACCCCCATTTTGCCAATGAAAACGCATTGCGGTTATTAACCGTGTAAGAATGTAATCCGCTCTCAACCCGAAAAAATTCTCCAGTCATAACGTCAATAAGTCCTTCACAATTTAAAGGTGTTACAAAATTGTTTTTCTCATAATCCATGATTTTAGTCTCGTTCCCCACACGATAAAAAACACTATCATTGTTTATCACACAAAATAACGGCGAACAACTACCGTTCTCATTTTTATACACAACCTTTATACACCTTATCGGTGATTTTGCAATCTTTGGCGCTCTTTGACTCGTATATAAACACATAATTTTATTTTTTGATGCTTCCAATATAAGCAAAATTTTCCGAACATGCAAACATCCGGAAAGCTTTTTAATTACCACTATATACCCATAGCACTATACGAATTTTACTACCTTCAACATATCACTCACATAACAATGCGTAACAAAATCCAAACCTTTTTCATTTTCAATGTACCTGCAAAACCTTGGGATCTCACAATACATCAAACTATACACACCCGGAATCAACTCACGCATATATTTCAAAAATTTACGCGCATCCGATTCATCGGCGTATGTGTGTAAACCGTGCGTCACCACTCCACACGACACTTTAATACGCTTGTCACTTTTCAATTTTTCACCTTTCACATAAGAATCACCCCCATAAAACGGACCAGTCCATATACAACGCACCGAATCCCATTTCACCACCTTCCAACATGGAACATTGCGAAACGTACGACGTATCTTTGCTCCTTCATTAACAAGCATGCACATAACTCCCAATCAATTATTTTATTTTCTTTACAAACTTTATTTTCTTCGCAGCATACATGGAACCGTCATCCGACTCCCAATACCTAACCCCAGCAGGTATAACACACTCGTAAAACTCAATACTACCACCATCATGATAACGCCAACTCCAATCAATGCAATCCGATAGGGAAGCATACACGTGAACAAATCCACAATTGACAAATCTCGAATTTTCACTATAAACAACATCTTCTTCACCCGTAGCCGCCATCGGAAATAAACCACATAAAACTATACGACACACACGTTCCCCAATACACGGCGTGTAATGAACAACACCTTTCCTAACCAATACCTTTACACACGGAATATCTACCTTAGATACCTTCTCATATTCACTACTGATTAACCCCATAACATTTTTTCTTAATTTACTTGCTTCACAAACCTTATGGAACGAGAAGCGTATTCACTTCCGTTAACACTCTCGAAATACTCCTCACCTTTCGGAATTACACATTTAAACACATTGTATCCGATGTCATAACCGAAAGTCGGAAAATCTTTATACGTGTGTATGTAACCACCATTAATTTCATATAGAATTGAATAGTCATCTAAACGCACCCCAATTATTTTACGCTCCCCACGTGCCTTCATTAAACGCCTTCCATTCAATACGGCGTTTCGTACTTTCATACCTCTAAAAGGCGTCTGCCATTGGTAAAACAAACCATAATATCTATCTAGCATTTTGTAACAAATAATGTCTTCCTCCGCAATACACGGCTTATCAGTTTTACTATGTAAACACATATTTTCCTATTTTTATGATTATCTTATTCCTTCCATAAACACGTAGTGTTTATGAACCACCAAACAGATTAAACGACGTTTCACTAAAAACACTTGCAAACCAAACACTTACAAAAAAACAAAAACCCCAATTGAAAACACGCTCATTTAATAAACCGCTATAAATTAATGACTTACCTAAAATCCACATTTTATCCCACTTTTACCCACTTAATACCACCATTTTATGCTAAACAGTTGATAACCAATGAAAAATGAAACACGTGAGATTACACGACGTTTAAAGGGTAACGGAGCGTATGGTAAACCGTTACGAAAACGTGGAATTTGTACGCTAAAGGGAAAAAGAGGCGTTTTGGGTAGTTTGTATTGTGTTGTGTATCAATTACTTATAAATTTTGCTAAAAAATTAACAAGTTATCAACAGGTTATGAACAGGGTTATCAACAGTTGTTGTTGATAACTTTTCAAACGGTGTTCATTCCTCAACGCTGTTTAGACACGGTTCGTTATCAGATGCAGACGGAAGGTTCGTCGTTTTCGGTTTCTACATTTTCCGTGTTTGTTGAGATTGGGCGGCAAACGGTTCGCAATTCGTAGCGTGGTTTTGGGGCGTTTTTCATAGTTTTGTTTGCTTCCATTTCGAGTTGGAGTGCGACATGTAGTGCGTTTCTGAATTGTTTTGCGTCATTGCAATCACATAGGAGTTGTCCGTTATCGTCGTGATGTATTTCGTTTCCGCAAAATGCGCAGAAATTTTTATTTCCAATTGAAAGGATTGTTTTATAAGTTTTCATTGTTTATTTTCTGTTGATACGGCGTGAAGCTTTTTGGGTTCTTGCTTTTCTGGCGCGTTTTTGTGCGTTTCTGCGGACGGATGCCGTATGGTTTGAGCCGCCGTTTGAAGGTTTGGGTTGGACGTTTTGTAGTTGGTTGTACCAGTTCCAGTTTGGGTTTTCCTGTTCAGACGTCGTTTGTTCCGGAGCGTCTACAGATTGTTGTCCCGTTTCTGTTGCAGTGGTTTCCGGTTCGGTTGCCGTTTGTTCTGAAGCGGGTTGTTGCTTTTTCTTGGTGGTTCTTTTTGGCTTTGGTGCCGTTTCCTCTTGGGATAATGATTGTTCTTTCAATTCAATATCTGTTTCCATTGTAGTATTGTTTTAATTTTGATGTTACCAATATAACTATTTTGAACGAAAAAATCAAATTACTTGTGTGGAATTTTTTGCGGTGTGGGTTGAGAGGCGTATGTAAAGTGTACTCGATCGAGTCGCATACAGTTGTTTGATAATCAGCGTTTTATGTAAACACCTAAAAATCAAAAACATATCCGTTTGTTGTCGTTTGCTGTCGGATATATTCTTGATTTTTAACCACTTATTGGTTTTATTTTCAAAAGCCGTTTGTTAACGGATATAATACACATTTTCAAAGAGTTAAATGTTTTTGAGCTTATTCATCGTCTGTATAGTATTTTGTGAAAAGGAAGTTTTTATAGTCTTCCATAGCTTTGCGGATTCTGGAGGCGTCTGTAGAGAGGTTCATCATTTCTGTGTACATGTTGTCGGCGTGGCGTCTGAAATCCTCGATTAGAGCGTCTTTCCAGTTAGCCATTTCGATACACGCCGTTTCGATTTGGTGAGTCAGTATTTTGTTGGCTGGCAAGTCTTTTGTGCGTTTGCTGACGAAACGCTGTGCAATCTCTTGTGCTTTCTTTAAGTTGGCTTTTTGGTGAGTGTTCATATAGTGTTATTACGAGGGTTCGATGACGTTTTTGAAGAGGTTGCTATAGAGTTCTTGTAGTGTTTCGATTGAGAAGTAAGCCTTATGGGATTCCTCTTCATGGAAATGGTTTATCAGTTTTTCGAGTTCCGTTTTGAATTGGTTGTTTTTGTAGGATGCCATTAGTTCTACTGCTTCTCTGACTTCTTCGTATGTACAGCGTGTGGTGCCTTGGAGCGTATATTCACTGGCAATTTCCAATGTTTTCTCTTCGTCGTCTTGGGTAAGGAATTCTTCTATCATTGTACTAAATGTTTTGGGCATGTGTTTGATAAGCCAATGAGATAGTTGTGCGTTTCTGGGTGGCAGCCTTCGCCACATTGTGGAAAGTCATTTTCACCCACGTCTTCCTGTGTACACCAGTTGTAGCAATCCATGCATAGTTCCCTAGGTGTAGAGAGTTGCTTTGCTATGTCGGTTTCGGTTGTACTCAATCGAGTCGCCTGAGGGATTTCTGGAGCGTTTGTCATGGTAGTATACGTATTTTTTTGTACCCCCGCTGGGAATCGAACCCAGAATTGAAGTTTGCGAAAGGCTGAGGAAAACGAGCCTCCGAGACGGCGTATAGCCCGTAGCCTTTCTATCAAAATCTTTTTAATGGTTAATTTGTTTTTACCGTGTGTGCTCACGTATAGGAAACTTCCGGTTTGTCCGTTAACCTACAGGGGCGTTTAAAAACCATACGCTTTGTCATTCCTAAAGGTGTGTTAAGGGATTGTGGGCGTATGGTATGAGGAAACGGCTCAGTGCACTCTCCGTGATAAAAAACGATGATGACTGCACTATGGAAAAAGAAGGGTGGAGAGTGCGAGCCGTATGTAATTTGATGCTCTCAATATAGAGAATTAATTTGAGACATGCAATTGTTTTTGATTTTTGTTTTATATCCTAACCCCTATAGGGGTTGGATAACGTGGGCGCGTTACGCGTGCGTGCGCGTAAAATACATCCTCTCTATAGAGAGGAGGTATTTTTGATTTCAGGAGGGAAAAAGATAGTCATCCAACCCTGTTCAAGTTTGTAATTCCTATCGAGAATTTCCTGTATGTCTAAAAATGCTTCCGTGAACATTGTGTACGTGTGTTTTGTTGAGCGCAGGAAGAAAACCGACGTTTGGATGGGTGAAGGCAGCCTACAGTTCAAGAAACCTTTAAAAGAGACAGCTGTCGCGTCACAATATTCGTTCATCCTTGCAATATGCGTTTCTTGATTCGCCCCATTCCAAACGCTGGTAAATCTGTTTCTCGTGTATTGTTTTGGTGCGTCTCTCGCGTGTGCGCGTGTGCGTATAAGGAAGCCTCCACCCTGTAGGTGTTTCTATTTCTCTACGCCGCAAGTCTGTGCTATGCGGATTTAGGGTGGAGGGAGTTTTCGTGTGGCACTATATCAGGCAGCCATGGCGAGAATGCTGTCATGGAGTTGTTGGCGTTTGCGAGAGATGTCGCCGTCCATGATTGAGTCGAACTTCGCGGTTGCGTTTTGGTACTTCTTCTCGTTTTGAGCCCAAGTCGTAAACCCGTTGAAAAGCCAGAGTCCAGTGCCACGGTTTGAATCCTGTCCGATACCGGATTCGATGGCGTCTTGGAGGGAGATGATTTGGTTTTTCTTCCTTGTGGAAAGAATCTCGTTGTCAACCTTGGAGACGTCGTATTTCGCTTGGCGGATATGTGTCATTTCAGCAGGGGTGGCGAACACTTGGGAAGCCAAATCTTGGATTTGTTCCCATTCCAACCGTACTCGATTGAGTCGTTCCAAGTCTTCGATGAAGTGTTTCCTATAGGACTCGTGGAAACGGAGGACTTCAGCAGCGCGTTCGAAATTTTCGCGTGAAGTCAAATCCATACGCTCGTTCACCTTGGAGGTGTGTCTATAGGTAAGTCTGCAACGGGCTTGCTTGAGAGCCATGTTTAGCGTGTTTTGGCAGACGACACGGATAAACGATGGGACTACCTGAACCGAGCCTGAGCCGTCGTGTGAATTTGTCAATACAATATAATCCTCAATGGGTGAGTTGTCGCCCGGGAGCATGATGTTGTTTCCCATACGGGCGGAGATGTAGAAGCGTGCGCCATCGTCGAGGATACCAGCCGTTTCAATGACAGCCTTCTCGGTTCCGGTGACGTCTCCGTTGAGGATGTGGTTGAAGAATTCGAGTGCGTCAGCGTTTTGCACGATACCGTAGTCCTTGCCAACCACTCCGAGGATTTCATTGGTGTCGGTTCTGACACTTGCCATGTGGGAACTGACAATGTTTTCCTTGGACAGAGTCGTTTGTGCTGTAGGTTGGTTGTCGTTCAATGCTTGTGCCAAATCGTTGGGAATTGCCACCAGTGAGCGTTTTTCAACCTTGTAGTCGCCACCCACTTCCTTAACCGCCTCTGAAACGGTGAGCGGTGTTGAGAATGACTTGCATTTGCCTGCGTTTCTGAATGGCGCTGGCTCTGCACCGTCTCCGATAGAGACTTTGACGTTGGTTGAGCCCTCGTAAACGGATTGAGGGGCGTTTTGGGATGAGCCGTACATTGCTTCGTAGGCTTCTTTCATGAAATCGTTTTCCATAGTGCTATGTGATTTTAGAATTTAACTCTGATTGCGAAAATTGTGTTAAAGACTTGGTTGACAAGTTCCCATATGCTTTGCTTGTAGTCTGAGCAGTACATAAGTCCTGTTTGTTTGATGTTTGTAATATACGAAAGTTTTCAATAACGTACAATGTGTTAACACACTTTTTATAGACGGTTTTCTAAACGGCTGATACGTTCTTTGAGAAAGTCGATATGCTTTCTATTTACGAAATCAGAGTCAAAAGTACCAAAGTAGTACCCACTATCTTCTTTCACAATATCTTTGATATAGAGTTTTGGCGCGTCTTGTGTCAATCCGTCAATTGCAAGGATATATGCTGGATTATGTGGGTGGATACATAGGAATTCATATTCATTGAAGCCGTCTGCATCAATGTGCGTGAATCTGTCACCTTGTTTCAACTGGGTAATGTCAGTCAGTTTTTCCATACTGCTATTTGTTTTGCCGTTTGATGTACGTAATATACGGCGTTTTTTCCAAACGTGTTTCGTGTTAACGTGACTCCGCCGGAGAACGATTCCGGAACCCCCGCCTTAAAAGGGCGATGCTCTACCAATTGAGCTACGAAGCCATAATTTTTGCGACAGCATCAGGATTTGAACCTGAATTTCTTGAGTCGTACCACATACTCACCAAACGAAACGGTACAAGTTCCATATGGTGGCACACTCAAGCACATTTGCCAATCATGCTATGCTGCCGTAATACCGTTTTACCAATGAGACAAAGTCTCTCCATCCGTGGGATTTGGATATGCGTTACAACACTTATTGGTAGGTTTCAAGGTTAGCTACTCCTATCCCCCAACTACGGTATGTTTTTCTTTTTTGATGTTTTCAATATACGAAACGTTTTTCAATTTTTGAAGGCGTTAACGTTTTTTGGGTGAGGTTATACGGTCTTTGAGTGATTTGAGCCAATCAATTTTCATATAACATGCTCCATTAGTCAGCTTAAGTGAGTTTATGGTTGAAGTAAACATCAACTCGTCCTCTTCACTCCAAGAATGATTTTGCTCTGCTTTTTTCTTAGCCTCACACTCTCCATCAGCAAAGCATTTACCCCCTGTATCACGATAACCTTTGCAGTTTTCCTGACAATAATTATCAGCAGGCTTCTGTCTCTTCATCACATAGTCAATGCAAGAGGCAAGTTCATCTTCGTCTTTTGGCAATCTGCCAAATTTATCATTCCATTCACGGATATATACCCATAAGTCATTAGTTTCCGTGTCTTGTTCAACAGGTTTCTGCTCGCGTTGCTTTTCAAGCCAAGCAAGCATACCATCCCAATTTTCAAGACGCTTTAGTGGCTGAAGTTTGATTTCTTTAATTAGTGTAATTAAAGATTTCCTTATCTTCTCATCCTCGGACTCATAGAGTACTGGGAAGATTCTTTCAATTGCTGATTTTCCAGAAATATTACCTAAATTGATAAATGTTTCTTGTTCTTCCTTTGCTCTTTCAAGAGCTTCTTTGTATGCTTTTTCGTAGTCCATAGTTTTTAAATTTGATGCTGTCAATATATGAAACTTTTCCGGATGACGGAGCGTGTTAACGAAAAAAGTGAGGCTGGGTCACCGTGTCGGAATTCCTGCAGGTAAACATCATCATTGTTATCAACAACAACATACTTGTTGTTATCTTGAATTTGTTAATTCCAACTTAGGTGTCTCCCTTTAACCTCTACACGATTATGAGAAGAAAGCCTTTTAGTTCACCATTTTACATCATAAGATGAGGCTAAGACTTTTTTATGTGAATGAAACTTCTCATTTTCGCTCGGTATTGTCCTTACACATTATTGGTTAGTGCAAAGGGACCTTCAACCTGTGCTATCCCAATCTTTTTTCACATGCGCAGTAAAGGATATTTCTAAGGATTTCTACCGAATTTAGGAGATTCTACATAGGACTTTCGTGCCTATGCGTTTTTTTTTTTATGTGGGCCTGGAGGGAATCGAACCCCCGACCTTCGCCTTATGAGGGCGCCGCTGCTAACCAGCTGAGCTACAAGCCCTTACGATAGTTCCAAGTAGAATTGAGACGGTGTTGTCTAAACTCAAACTGGTTTTGGATACGGGTACTACCGAACCGTAATATTAATGCCTATACATCGAAACGCCCAGCGCATTCCAAACCGAACGCTCTATTCCCAGCCCCATCCCTGGCGACTTACGACGCTGTTATAGTTATCCTGTGCAGCTGTGGACTTCTACACACAGGAGAACGCAACCCCGTACGAGGAAAGAACCGAAATGGAAACGGAGTAGTTCCAATTCAGTTGCGCCGTTTTTAGTACGGCGGCTTCGTGGTTTGTTTGATGCTCTTAATATACGCATTTTTATTCGGGTGTGCAAGTTGTTAACGCTTTTTGTTTGGTTGCCATGCAAGAATTGTCAAGTCTGTCCATTTCTCAACATAGTCCACATTCATTTCACAGTAACCCATTTCACAATCATCAATGTTTTCCCATTGACATTTGAGCGTTTCGTTATTGATTTCCACAATTGTGTAAATGTATGGTGAATGAAAATGCATGAAGCGCATGGTTTCACACGGCGTGAATTTTGTCATAGTGTTATACTGTTTTGGCTTGTTGGGCGTTTTCCATAGTTAGATAAGGTTTTTGAGCGTGTATTTCAGTGCTGCTTCAACGGCTTGTTCATATTCACTATAATATGGTTGTTGCACATCATCACTCCATACAGAATGTTGAATATTAACGATATATGTGCTACCATCACTAAGTGTTTCTGTGATTAAGTGACACACATAAAATGTCCATCCTTTATTCGTTTCAAACGCAATATCTAAAACAATTTTATACACTTCCCTCAGCCATTTGAGAGCCATTTGATGTGTGCATTTTTGCCCTATAACCCAATCGGAATTGAAGCCTTTATTTTTCATGAGTTTTGCGACTTCAAACGATACATAGTCCTCGAGGATTCGCATATGAGTAACATTCTTTTCTTGGTTCGCTCTATTCCAGACGTAACGCCTAACTGGCACCCGTATGTTTTGATGCTTCTAATATACGTCGTTTTTTCCGAACTTCCAAATTGTTAACGAACATTTTTTAGATTTCCCATCCGATTTCGCACATGAAATTTCCTTTTTTGTCTTGGATTGCATATCCTCTGACAGGGTCAATATCCACAATTTGAACGAGTGATCCTTTTGTGAATGTACCACGCATTGATGAGTGCGTTTTTTTTGTGACAACCCAATCTCCGATTTTTGTTGTGTTATTTGGAATAAAACTCATGTTTTGTTGGTTATAGGGAGTTATAATAATCGATTGCTTTTTTGGCGTCAGTTCCGAAATGCTGTGTTACACCATTACACGTTACGGAGAGGATGACGTGTGGTTTGTAGTCTTTCGCGCTGAAAACTATTGTAGCTGTGAGTTCTTTATAAAACGGCTCGTCACCACTAACTCGGTAACTGCAAACAGTTGTTTCAACCAATGCGCCTTTCAATTCGTTCAATTCTATTTTCTCTCCGTGCGTAATTGTTTCCATAGTACTATACGTTTTTTAGTTCTCTGTATCTTTGAAATTGCCTTCGTATTTGAGGGCTTCGTAGACGGTGTGCAGTTGTTCGTAATTAAGTTCGCTTATGGTTCGCCAACCGTATTCACAGGATAATTCGATTCCTGTTTCAGTCAGTTCAACTCCGTTGCATACGTCATCGCCAATAGAATCCAAAAAGCAAGGAGTTTTGATTGTGATGTAATTGTCAGGTGCTGATGAAAGAGCGTTTTCGATATCCTCTATCATGAGGGCGCGAGCATTTTGCATTTTCAGTTGAATGTCTTCGTCAAGGAGCATGACGGTTGTTGTGTTGAATTTTCCCATAGTGTTATCTTATTTTGTTTTGATGCCGTAAATATAGGCTTTTCATTCCAAACGCTCAACGGTGTTAACGGAGCAGCAATTCGATAAGCTTCACGGTTGTTTCGCCGTATTTTTTTTGTATGTATTCAGCCATGCTGACGTTTTTCCCTTTGTAGGTGCATTCGTTGCAGTTGTAGTCGGAATCAAGCCTTGAGAGTGCTTCGTCAAGGAACGGTGTATCAAGACAGCCGAAGAACCCTCTGAAATTGTTAACCACGTCTCTTGAGATTTTATCGAGTTCCTCTTCGTTGAAATTCTCTTTGGCGATTTTGTTGACGTACCGGAAAAACGGTGTCCAATTCCTTGCGCTGATAGTGCAGCATCCGAAAGCGTGTTCACAGAGATACGAGGCAATATCGTCACCGTAATTCGAGGCAACCTCTCCGATATAGAGAGCGTCTTTTTTGGGCTGCAAATCCACGTCAATGAGTTCGAAGCGTTTGGTTCTTTTATAACCTTGTCCGTAGACAAAATATTTTAAATACCCGCTTTTGCTGATTTCAGTACTCCAATCTTTTCTGACGTGTATGATACCGTTTTTTGCTTTGATACGATAAATTTCCATAGTGTTATCTGAATTGTTTGATGCTCGTAATATACGGATTCCGTTTTGAAATGTGTTTTCCGTTAACACACTTTTTATTCGGCAGATTCGTAGAGTTTGTCAACG
>Ga0310691_10005463_pt1 | contig 13912 bp, 12 predicted proteins | sample 176DNAGHGlowgp2_FD_203887 | JGI IMG/M metagenome (GOLD analysis project Ga0310691, IMG submission 203887) | Sheep rumen microbial communities from Palmerston North, Manawatu-Wanganui, New Zealand - 1766 DNA GHGlow gp2 (v2) (version 2) | ecosystem: Host-associated > Mammals > Digestive system >... | reverse complement strand
TCCAACCCCTAATTTATGAGCCCTTATGCTGCGATATCTATTTAAAAGGTCTGGATTAGAATATTTTTGTAGAACTTTATAGCCGGTGCTTGCAGTTTGCGGAAGATTTAAGTGAGTGGCTAGAATTTTAACATCTTCTGGATTTAAGTTCTGATTGTAATACCCACTAGTAATATTACCTAGTCGAAAAGTATCTCTAGCAGTCATATTCTTCCACCCTTCTGGCAACTTTCTCCATCCATTTGTTGCTTGATGTAGCTCTTTCCACATTAGGCGTTCAGCACGTGTATATAATCTTTGGCGTTTAATTATCATTTTATAAAGTTTTTAACTTTGTTATTATATTTTTCACGTACTTAATGTCATCCATTTCATCTAGCGCTGTTAGGTCTTCACTACAATGGTCTATAAGATATTTTTTAAGCTGATTTGGAGTTAGCTGTTTTCCGTCCTCATCAATCCAGGCTTTTTTATTAAAGTCATAGTATATTTCTGGATCACAGGACTCAAAGAAACCTATAACCAAGGGCTTAGAATCTCCGTTCTTTTTCTTTAAAGCTATACTCTTAATATCAGATACCCAGAATCCACAATAATCTATTCCGCTCTTTGATATAATATTTTCATAGATATCATAGATTTTATAGTACTCTTCTGGAAGATTAGATGAAACTTTATTTATATCTTCGGAGCTTAAAGAGGCCCTACTAGACACATACGATTTCATTCTATTATCATGATCTTTGATTGTTTTTACCACTTGGACAATATTTCCTATAAGTCCAAACTGTTTTTGACGTTTAATTATCATATTTTCTTATATCTTATATTTCTCTTGGGAATTGGTCAAGATAGGGCCACTGCTTTCCATATAGTGCTTCCATGGTCTCTCTAGTTGCATTTACTTTTCCTTTATGGCCTTTTAAATATCTCTTAAGTTTTTTTATATCTGGATCTCTTCTTAGAACACCCGACTCTGGAAGTTCATAAAGTAGATCTTTAGATAATATAGATCCCGAGTCTGGTCTTAAAATAACTTCTCGAACATCACTTCCTTTTCCTACTGGCGTTTGGCCTTTTATTACTACTCTAACCGGATTTCTCGTTTTCCTGTGAACTATCTGCGCAAAAGGTGCCTTTCCTCCTTTAGTATCCCACTGCCACCTGAGACCATCAATTGTGTGTAATGTGTGAGATGGATTATTCGGATCACCAATAGTTCCCTTAAAGCCGGCAGGATAAAATAACCTTGACCGATCTATTCCGCCTACTAGATGATGTTCTGGAAGAGTTTTTACAGATTCTGGATTTTTTGTTAGTGCATTTCTAAGGGTGTCTAATGTATATTCAGAATTTATAGTATTTCCTTTTTTATCTACAAACCCCTCTAGTTTAGTAGTAGTTTTTAATCCTTCTTCATTTAGGAGATTTATATTTTGACCTAGAAGATTGTCTGTTGCGCCATCTATAGCACTAATTCCTGTTTTCTTTCCAACTCGATATGTTAGTCCTCTTTTATTAATGCCTGGAATCGCATTAGGGGTTGTGTAGTGGTGAAAAAGTCCAGTCCTATCAATAATCGGTTTAAGCTTAAATCTTCGAACCGCATATAGTTTTTGACGTTTTATTATCATATTTTCTTATAGCTTGAGTTCCATTTCAAACAGATCTCTGTAGTTTGGATTATCTTCTGTTGGTGTGTTTTCTACCGTACTCTTAATAATCTTAAATCCAAGCTTTTCATAAATATGAACACCGGCAGGAGTCCAATCCCCAGTTACTAGTTTTATCTTTTTAAATCCGTCTTTCTTTGCCGATTTAATAAAATACTTTAGAACATTGGTGGCTATATGATTTCCTCTGAACTCTTTATAAGTCTTTATTAGAGCTATATATAGAATTTTTCCACCTTCCTGTCTCTGTAAGCCTATACTACCTGCTTTGTGTCCTTGGTAATATATAACATAATCGACAGCTTCAGAGAGACGTTCATATAATGGTTCTACAAAGAAACACAGTAGTCTAAAAATAGCAAGTGAGGGCTTTTCTTCTCTCCTCAGCTCTATTTCCGGTGATATATTTATAATTTTTGGAGATTCGTCAGAGAATTTCCACTTTCGTTTAATTATCATATTTATTTTTTTTTAATTGGCGAACCATGGAGATATCACCCTCCATGATCCATTATAGAGACAGGACCATCGTATACTATAGTCCCGGGAAAGCTATCTCTATTTCTTTTTGAAGAACTTACAATCATTACAAGTAGTTCCCGCTAGCCACTCATCATATTGTTCCTGTGCCGTCTTTTCTGGAGTATCTTGGAAATCATCAATGCTCTTTGTTATTAGTGCTTCAAATTTCTTACAATACTTCCTTTCCTCTGGCCACGGTTCTTGAGTTTCCGGGTTAGTACCTGTATGTTCATCATCAGCCTCATAGTTTTCACAATCAGAGGCTTTATATTCTTCTGCCTGTGGTGTATCTGGATTAGGCATCTCTGCATCTTCGCCATCACAAGGAGAACCAACGGCTAAGCATGCTATTTTAGTCGTTGCCAGAGTTCCTGTTATCGTTGTAATGATTGCTGAAACTGCCGGATTTTCTTCACCCGTTTCTGGATTTTTAAGATAGTCCAAGAATGGTTTTGTTTCTTCTAGTTTAGTATTAACTTCATCAAATACTTTACTTAGATTATCTCCTTCCCCCTTTAATTGTTGTAGAAGAGGTAATAATAAATTTGGGGAGATACCGGGACCTACGGGGGTGATTGAGATAATTCCAGCAACTGATCCAGCTATTCTAGTGACTAGAGATACAGTTCCTATGGCTAATAGACTATATGCAGATCCTAGTTCATTTAATTTTCTAATTGCACCGTCTACAGCTGTTTTGATCTGCTCTTCCTTTGTTTTTATTATTTCATTTAGCTCTTCCTCACTAATAACCCCAGATTCTTTTAATTTTTCAAGATCTTCTAATTTGGGGGAAGCTATATTACCGATTGCCTCCATTAGCTTGGGTTTTAGAGCGTCTACTGCTGTTTTCAATAAATTCATATCTTATCCCCCCAGTAATATTATTTTTCCGCTAGGTAATGGTGATCCTTGCGGTGGAGTTATATTTGTTGCTAGAAATGGACCTCCCTTAGCATCAGGCATAACTGCTACTGAGTTTATGACTAATTTTCCAGGACCTTTAACTTCAGAAGAGCCTATTACTTTAATCGTCGGACAGTTGAGGTTTACAGTATCACTCACATTTAGATTTATATTTTTCTTAGTGTTTATTGTAATATTCCCCTCTTTGTCTAACTCTATTTTTGACATCTCTTCGCCCGGCTCATGTTCGTTATCCTTATACTCTCCCTCACTATATGATCGAATAACTAATTTCCCCTCTTCGATACTTATTTCTTTTCCATAAGCTCTAAATCCAGTGAAATCATTTTCTTTTAGTTTCCAGTAGAGATAATAAGAATTGTAGTCGGGATCAAGACCTAAGAGAATAATTGGATCACCCTTCTTTGGTTCATCACAATCACCACGTAAGGGAAATGCATTAACCCCACATATTATTCCTGGTATGTCGGCTTTAATTTGATGATAGGTTTTCTTTATATCTCCTTCCTCAATAATATCAGCCACAATACCAAGATAAAAATTTCCTTGTACTCCTGATTTAGCCATTATTATTTGTATTATTTTGTAGTTCCTTAGTTACATCAAATTCATCAAGACCCCAAAGAACAGCCTGCCACTCGAAAGGATATCCATTAGGTCCAACTCGTGATGCTCCGTTTTGTGAGAAGAAGAATTCATTAGCCGCCACAACACATCGAAGAGTTTTAATATCCTTCTCGGTCTCAGATGCATTGTTTAGATCTATTCTCTTATAAACTACCACATCACCTATTTTCCAGTCCTTAGGCATTTCTTGAGCGACGATGACAGTACTAGAATAACCACGAAACTCAGAATTCTTTTTTAAATTTTTCTCGAGTGTATCATAACCAGGCGCATGAATTTTATAAGAGTCTTTGGATATGCTACTGGTTACGAATTTTGGTTGGCAATCTTTAAAGTCTTTCTCGGATGTGGTAGATTTAGAAATACTGGAGTCGTCGTCTTTATTATCATTTGTCCAGGGATTAAAGAGACTACGATTATTAAGACTGCTATATTTAAGTCTTGATGTGCTTTTCTGTTGCCATGCTCCCGCCGCTCCAGTAACAATTTCGACGTCTCCCTTTATATCATCGCCTATTCCTTTTATAACCAAGCCGTCCCAGGAGAATGCAAAGACTGATTTATATTTCCATCCTCCACATACCCTCGACAAAAAACTACTCCCTGTCTCATTATCCTGGTATACTTCTCCTTCGTTTGTGTCTGGTTCTATGTTTTTTATTATCGGATTGCCATTTTTCTCGTCTTTCCCTGGCCAAACTTGTTCTACGGCTTTTGAGACTGACGAGAAGGTTCGAGACATAGGTTTAATATAAAAATCCTTACCAGCCAGAAGATCGTCTTTAGGAATAATTATGAAAGATAATTCGATTCGGTTATTAAAATAGTTTCTGTCAATTATAAATACCCCGAAACTATAACTCTGTCCGCCATTATTCTCATCTTTTATATTAATTATTCCCGTTTGCTGAGAAGTTATATAGTCAAGTGCTTCCTGTCTTCCATCATGTGATAATTCCATTTTTCCGCCGGGTTGCTCTCCTCCAAGTTTTTCCCAGATATGTAAGAGTTCAATTTTAAAGCCTTTCTCTTCCCACGGTGTAAAACTAATTAATACTTTATGAGATTTATTTTCGGCCATATTTATAGACTATTTATTATTGTGTCGATTATATCTTTTGGTAGTAGATATAATGTTTTTCCTTTTATTAATTCTTCAACCTTAACCCCTGTCGAAATAATTAAAATAGCTGTATAATCTGTCGACCCATAAAAATCAAGAGAAATTAGGTCTGGTCGAAGTTCATAATTATTTATTTTATATTCGACTCTGGATAAGGAAGGATTAAGAATTTCTCTAAGAAAAAGGGAATTATAAAGATCATAATTCTCAATATAATTCCCTAATTCTAATTTATTTTCTATTATTTTCTTTGATCTAGTGTACATAATTATTAGAAATTAAGCGAGCTAGTGTTCATTATCTCTTCTGTCGACCATTTAGAATAATCTTCCTTAGTGTCGCCATATTTTGACTTTATGGCTTTAATTTCACTCTGCAGATTCTTTTTCATCATATCACTTGCATCGACTCCGCCTTCATTCGTATCACCATTAATATTAAGACCATAAATAAATCTTCTCATGGTGGCGTCAGAATATTTAGTAGCTGGACGAAATGACATAATAATATCTGCAAAGAGGGGAGAAAATGCTAGTTGTTCTTTGATTTGAGCAGAAGTATCCGCTGTCTTACTATGTAGTTTTGTAACACCAGCAAATCCAGGTCCATCTAAATTTTCTCCCGATAGTGGTCTTTTTACCATTTGTCGCGAAAGATTAAAACTCATAGACTCGCAGACAAGAGACTCAAGAACATAGAAAGATCCAATCCTAAGTTTCAGAGTTCCCTTAATACCAGACTTATCGATATCCTCATAAACTGCCTGATATCCTGCCGGTGGATGTTGCCAACCTAGGAGAGTTGAGTATTCTTCTCCTCCCTTCGCTCCATCGTGAATATTTGCTTTTCCCTCCTCATTTACTCCGAGATGAAGTCTGGTATAAGTACCCATGACGTAGGGAAAAAGTAATTCAAGCTGTTGTGGGACCGTCAAGAAAGTTCCATTACTGGACCATATCGGAAACATTGTAAATCTCATTTGAAGATTACCGAACGAAACACCAGATCCAGAATAATAGGAAAATCTTGTGCCTTGGGAAATTAGGACGGAGTTCATATATTCAACAACATCCTCTCCATGTTTTGCAGTGAAATCTCCTATTTTTCCAGCCCATTCAGTCAGCTGTTTAGTTGTATTTGTTACTTTGTCTTTGTTCTCTTGTCCCCACTTTCTAGTATTATCTCCTATCTGTTTAATAACGTCTTTGGCATAATTAGCATATGGAGCAAGTGGACGAGCAAGTTGATCCCATATACTAGAGACCGGATCTCCACCAACCTCATTCCAGGTGTTGCTAATACTGACTTGAAAATCCTCATTTAGGATAGATGTACAGAGCGGGGCTAGACAATATCCTCCAGCATCGACGCCCATATTTGCACCAGTCGCCTCTGATCCTTTTTCAAATTTTCTCCACTTTCTATTATTATCTAGATAAGTATTAGCATGAAGAGAAACACTAGTCATTCTATCGAGCATTTGATTATCATAAAACCAGCAGCTCCTGTATCTATCAGTATTTCTATTTTCAGCCATTTTAATTAAAATATTTAATTAGCCTCACTATCTGTCATAGATTGAGCTTGTCTATTGTTGTTCTTGGTATATGCTGCAAGTGCTTGGTTCGTTGCAACAGATTGAGCTCTAGATGCATTAATAGTCGTGTCAATGCCTGCTGCGGAAATATTAACTTGAGCAATATCAATTTCATTACCCTTCTTAAGTTCGGCTTCAATATTCTTAAGTCTAGTCGCTAATTCTGGATCAAGAGCATTGGTATTTATTCTAAGTTTTCCATTTTCATCAAATAGAGAAGATAGAACTCGTCTAGAAGCACGGTTGGTCCCAGTTATTCCAAATTTATCTAGATAAGATAATCCGCCACTAGTGTAATCTGCTCCTGAATATTTTCTAAGAATATCTCTTGTAAATCCAGAGTAGGGTCTCATATTTACATCAACCGGAGTTCCTCTACCAACTGCACCATTTATCCATTCTTGTGTGCCAACCATTTCCATAAGCTTTCCGTCAGCAGTTTCTACAACCTTGACTTTAGATTTATTCCAGACATCACTAACTCCGTTTTTGATTACGTCCCAGAAAGAGGTACTATCTCCCACCTCAGAATCTGATTTAACCCCACTAGAGTCAGGTAATTGTCCTAAAGATCCAGGAGTTACCTGGGGAGTAACACCAGCCCCACCGGCTCTAGTATATCTAAGCCTTGTGATCTTTCCTCCACTTCCTTTTACTCTATATGGATCTTCTCCCTTTTGTCCAAAATCAGAATACCATCCATTTCCTGTCCACATTTGCATATGTCCGTGAGGATGCTTTCCTTCAACCTTGTCATAGATTTCAACGTCGCCTGGTTGCAGAGACCCATCAGTCACTACCTCCCAACCATTATTTAGGAGAACATCTTTATACATGTATGCCGATTCTTTTCCTCTTGGTACTCTTAATCCACCAGCGGCAAGTGAGTCTAGTACGTGTGTTCCACATTGTCCTGCGCCTGGCGATGGTAGAGCATGTCCTACTATATGATCTACGGCTGCCTGAATATCAAATCCTCCCGTGGCTGGACTTCCTGTTACTGAGGATTCACTAGGAGCCCCATTATTTGCCCAAGAAACATTACCGTTGCTAGATTCGAGTTCGTCTCTTACTATATTCCTTGTAGTCTTCATCCCCTTCTTTTCACCAGTTTCTGGTATCTGGACGGCCCCTTGATTAGATATACTGTCTGTCCATTCTGCCTCTTCTGACGCAGTTGACATTCTATTGGCTAGGTCAAGTAGCTCGTTTCCACCTTTCCCTCCAATATTTTGAGCCATGGCTGCAATATTTTCTGAATTACTGGAATCAAGAACTGGGGTAAAGCCAGTCTGTCCGGATATTTTATCGCTTATGGCCTGGTTCATTTCATCATTTATGACTGCTAGGTCTTTACTCTCTATATACCCTTGTCTAGCGGCTAAAACAACGTTATTTAGATATCTATTGTCAAATAAGCTCTTTAGGTTATCTTTGAAATTTATTACAAAAACATCACCCTCAATATAAGCACTTTCCAATATTTTTTCAAAATTTTCATAATTTGGCATTACTTTTACTAGCTTATATTTAAGATGTGACTTATCATCACTAATTTCATCTATAACTAAGCCCATCCTCTTTAACGCGCTGTTACTTTTTTGCAAGTCCTCATATCCTTTTCGTGTAAGAGGTAACATATAGTCTCCGTATATAGTCCAGTACTGCTTCATTGAGAAGGGGTCCAATCTAACAAATCCTTCCTGTAGATCTCTTGCATTTGCTCTTCTTTCACTAGCTGCAGAGGAAAGAATACTTGTTCCGACTGCTAACTTAGTTACTGGAAGTGACTTTAATATTTTTCCTGCAAGACCAACACCTAGGGCTGCTATACCTACTGCTAAGTTAACTCCAGGTATAAGAGCAACAACTCCAGCAACAGCACCAGCTACTATCATCCCACCGCCGACGAAAGAAGTAATTCCCTCTGCAAACATTCCATTAACGGCGGCTTTTCCTGCTGCGTTAGCAGTTACTTGCATTCCAGGATATTTATCGCAAACCTGTTTGTCTCTAACAGTAATTAGGTGGGGAACAGATCTAACTTCGCTTTCACTAATTCCTAAAATTGAAGCTACATCCTTTGGGTCTGCAATCATTGGAAGATCGTTTGTTTTTGAGAAGTGATACATAGCTCTTAGGTCGTTGAACATTTGCATCCCAGCGCCGGGTTTATTTCTATTTGCATAAGCATTAGCTAGGTCGGAGACAACTGCAGCTTGAGAGATATCGGATCCTATAAGTCTTCCTTTTCTATCCATATGATTTGGAAGTAAGTATTTGGCTTTTTCTTGCCCAGTACTACTTATGTAAGAGCTCGCACCTCTTGACCACGGTGTTACTCCCTCCTTTATAAAGTCTCCGTTTTCTAGCTGTTTCCACCCATTTTGCATAGCCGTCGCCGAACCAGTACCCATCTCTTCTTTGCTCATGTATCCGACTCTACTGCTTGCTCCATGTACTGCCTCTGCCTGCTTTTTTAACTCCTTACCATCTCTGAGATCATCACCACCAATTTTTAGTTCAGATTCAAAAGATTTTCCAACAGATTTATCACCACCAAGTAAAATAGATATATAGCTTGTTAGGTAGTTTAAAAGTGCTCCTATATTTTGTGGAAGGTTATTACTATCGATGTCCTTTGGAAATTTAATAACACTCTTTGCATAATCAGATCTTTCTTTGACTTTATCCATTAAAGAGTCGAAGAATTGATTAATAATGCCTTTTCCTTCATTATTCCAGAGTCCCCAAAGTAGTCCGTGCTTTTTTACTCCGTCATTATCTACATTATCACCATATAAAACTCTTCCGAAAGACTCAGAGAAAGAATCAGTTATATCTTTGATGAATTTAGGGGTTTCTTTACTATCCCCTTTAATCCACGAAAATAACTCCTTTCCACCGTCGACAAATTTCTTTATTCCATCGAGTATTTTTCCAGTATTAGCCGCAAGATAACCCATTCCGAAGAGCTTAAAGATAGTCCCAATTTGTCCGCCGACCGTTCTCCCTATATTTCTTGGATCGAGTTTCTTAGTTATATCCCGTGAAAATTCCTCTAGCTTTCTCATTATCTTATTGCTAGATTTTGTCAGGCTGGATTCTCGGCGGCTATACTCTCTTTCTCTTTTCTTGGCTTCTTCGTTCTGTTTGTCGAATGCTTTAGAAATCCAGTTTTTAAAGTTGTTTTGTTCCGCCGTTCCACCAGCCTGAAATTGTAGCGGACGTCCTTGTAGTGGTCCTCCGATATTGGCTGGCACGGTGGTTATATTGGTGGTATTATTATTTATTACTATTCCTTGTGGCGTTCTTATTGTCTTCTTGCTACTCGACGTCATGGGTTTCTGTAGTCCATATCTTCCCATAACACCTTGAGTAGCTTGATTAACGTACATATTCCCGCCACTCATTGCTCCTAATTCCGCGGCTTGTCTCATTACATCATTTTGAGCCGCTAGATTACTTTCAGCCAGTCGTTGTTCCATTAGATTCTGTTTTTGTGTTGCCTGAATTCCTAGGAGCTGATTTTGAGCCGTCTGCATCTGTTCAAACTCCTTTCCATTCTCAGGTCGTGACTGTGAGAATTTATTGGCGTTTTTCTCTATGTCGTTATTATTTGCCATCTATCTTATTTTCTTAGTGTAAAATTATCATCATCGGCCGGGAACTCTGAGAAGCCTAGGGAGAGATCAGTTTTAAATTTCTCGATATCCTCTCCTTCCGCCCCCATATTCTCAGCGACTTGATATATATTGTTTTGTCCTTTTGCTATTGTCTGTCCCTTTCCATCCTTTCCACCAACTGACATCATAGGGAAATCTGGATCGAAACCTTCTGTCTTATCGGTAAATCTCTCATACACCCGCCTTAATTCTTCTAAAGCCGAGAGTGTGTAATTTTCTATATTGTCAACCTTCAGGAACTTATTTAAATAGAATTTTAGTTCCATCAATTGGGCAGTTTTTACAGACGTCTCGAAAGAAATCGACCGCTAGTGATTCAACACTAACAGCCACAGACGCCTCCCTTCCGTCCGATTTGCAATTATCACAGGTCAAGGTAATTGGTTCGATTCTGTCATAATATAATTCACGTAGGGCCAGGAGAAGTGTTATATCCTCATGTTGTGCCCCTAAGACGTCTTTTTCGATCTGATTAGCCTGTGTGTCAAAGCCGGAGATCATAGCAATTGTCTTAATCATCTTTATATCATCGACTTTCTTATATCTTAGGTAAACATCGAAGACCTTAAGAAAATCTCGGACAGTTGGAACATTAACGTCGTATTTATGTCCCCCTAGATTAATCACAGCCCCATCCATTATAGCCGGGTCGATCTGTGAAAAATGTATGTCTTTATTAATATCGACCTTAGCATCAATCTTATTTCCACACTTAGGACAATTTATGGAGAGGTTATAAGTTAGATCGCCCGAGACAGTAATTAGCTTTTTATAGAATATCAAGAAATCAAGATCCATTACATAAACGTCTAGTATGTGTGGGTCGTCTCTCATTAGTACCTTGATATCATACATATACTTGGCCAGTGGTTCTTCGGGTACATTTTCATTATAACCACAGATTTCCATAAAGGTCATAGGTTTAACTGAGATTGAGGGAAATTCATAACCATATCCCCCTGATGGTAGTAGTGATGTTAGTATTTCCATAATTTTTCTCTTTACTTATAAATTTAAATCTTCCGAGCTTAAGGAGATACATTCAAACCTCCTTAAACTATATTAATTGTCTTCTAATCTGGCCAATCTCTCCTCGATCAGCTCTAACTTCCGTGATAATCCTTGAAGCGCATCTAGAACGCCTGCTGTTTCGGATGCATTATAGGTCAGATCACAGCAGAATGGAGCCGAGAGACCGTCAGAATTAGGAGATACCCGTTCTTCTGTTGTGCCGGCTTTAAATGTGTAGGTTAGGGGTTCAGCTAGTTCATATTCGATTGGAGTTGCTAGTTCAACATCAATCATCACCCCATTCATATCAGACTTAAATGTAGCAGCGTCAACAGCAATAGAAGAGCCACCATTCCAATAGTGTTTGTCTCTTACTCTATATTCACCACCATTTGTATCTTGTATGTTTAAATATTGATAAGAGTCGTTATTACCTGTAGTATATTTTGAACAAACGTATGCTACATGATTATTTACGATTCTATTTGGGATTTGTGGTTGTGCGTAGTATTCTGTTGTAGTAGAAGAAATATTCCATGACCAGTCCCCCATATTACATCGAAGGGCCTTTTTTATATATTTATTAGCAAACAGCTCATCTCTCCAAGTTCCAGACCCCTTTAGTCCATCAATAGTTAATATCCCTGGCGCCTCATACATACCATTAAACGAGGAAGAGAGGTTTATGCAGATATCATGGTTGTAGGTGCGGCCATAAGTACTATAGTCAAGCAGAAACTTCATTTTCGTAGCCCTGGCTGGTGCAATAAATGTGTTTGTACCAGTGTTAACTGTTTGATATGAAGGAATAAATGTCCCGTTAGCGTCATAGTAGTACATCCACGATTTGACATTAGATGACTTATTGATATAATAGGTCTCTCCTCCTTCTACAGACAAAAAATTCTTGGAACGGATATAATTACCAGCAATAGCGACTCCATCATCCGAAAAAGAGCCGTTATCCCACTCTTCATCCCATATATTATGACTCTTTACCCTGATGTTGTTCAGGCCGAGGTGGAGAGTGAACTTGCGGTAGGGCTCGTAGGTGCCGTTCTTGGCCGGGTCGGAAAGGTTGATGCAGATGTCGTGGTTGTAGGCATTATTTGTGCCAATGACGTGGAAATTAAGATACGACGCGCCAGCAGGAACCGTGAAAGTCCCGTTGCCAGACTCTTCCAACGACGAAATAAAGTTCATGTTTGCATCATAGTAACAAAAACGCTTATTTGCCCAAGATGCACAATAGAAATTATAGACAGAACCACCAATAACCCTTATCGGGTTCTTACAACAAATTTGTCCGTTTGGAGCAGCGTTTACAAATGCTCCAGTCTGTGTGTTATAATAACCAACTCTCCATTTCTCATCCCACTGATTAAATCCCACGGTCTCAATAGATTCGGCATCGTTGGAGATTAACTTGCCAGCAGAGTAGTCGTGGTAGCCGGGGAACATTGCCTCGAATTCCTCTACCGTCGAAGGCTCATTTCCTGCGCCGAACATGAGAGTAAGGTCGATACGAACGGCAGAAGTGATTTGCATCGTATCGCCAACAGCAATTGAGCCGCCTGTTCTTCCCGAAAGAGAAACGTAAAAGTTTTGAGAAGTCGTAGCAGATGATGCTGTTCTAATAAACGCAAACTTATTCCATGTGTTCCCAGTTGCCCCGTAATTTCCAGCCACACCAACAAAACCACTTCCTCCAAGATAAATCGTAGCATCGTACTGCGTTTTTACTAATACGCGTATATAATATTTATGATTAGCAATATTGCTTATAGACCCCATGTCTCCTACGTATTGACCCGAACCACCAACAGCGCTTGATACCGTATATGTGAGTATGCCATTAGAAATAGACTTTGTCCCGCTAACTGGAGCCCAAGAATCATAATTTCTTACCTGCTGATTCCACGCTAAAGTTTTCCCCTTAATTCGATCTATAGTTAATGTCTTGGCTTTAATTGTTTTAGGACTCTTTCTATACGTTATTTCCTGTCCTGTCTTACTCTCACTCTCCCCTTCTTTTGGCATATATAGGTCTGACAGTGTATTAAATTGGTCCTGCAGATATTGAGATAAACCTATGACAGCGGGCACGACGGTCTTAGGGAATCGATTTTCAGTTCCGTCGTCATTTGTTTCTTGGTATATTTTTCCTGTTATATTTGTCATACTATTATTGTGTCTATTTCAGTGTTTGTTATTGTATCTTCCCTCGCCATATAATAATCTCCTCCATGACCATTTAGCGCGAGTGAATTATAAGCGGACCCGGAAGCAAAATAACCAGATAACACGCCAATTGAACTCTCCAGGCTATCGATGGCTTCCTTTTTCGCTATCACCTTACTCGCTCCATTCACAGACAGGGAGACATTCCCCGTACTTTCGGCTCCCCAAAGGACAACCCCAGTCGTCCCGGATGTATCTTCGACCGTGACACTAACACCCGATGAAGTATCTACGTAGCTTAGGTCATTTCCGTCAGTCAGTCCTCGAGCGGTAGTAATCAGGGTAGGGAATTGGATAGTCACGGCTCCATTATTATATGACACCGCTCCTCCACTTACTGACGTTCCTTTTGAGGCGGATACTAACGGTCGGATGGTGCCAGAGCCGAGTGTAATTAATCCGTTTTCTACTTTAGCGTCGGTGATTCCATAGCCACTTAAGGTTGTTGGTTTGCCGGATCCTATCTTTGACCAGGCGAGAGAAGGTATATCAGCGGCGACGAGAG
>Ga0310691_10005462_pt1 | contig 13913 bp, 12 predicted proteins | sample 176DNAGHGlowgp2_FD_203887 | JGI IMG/M metagenome (GOLD analysis project Ga0310691, IMG submission 203887) | Sheep rumen microbial communities from Palmerston North, Manawatu-Wanganui, New Zealand - 1766 DNA GHGlow gp2 (v2) (version 2) | ecosystem: Host-associated > Mammals > Digestive system >... | reverse complement strand
CAGCACATGATGTTTATTCGTCTTTTTATTGAACGAATAATAATCACATTCAATTCCTCTTTTCTTATCAATAGCTTCCAAGATAATCTGAACAAGCTCCACGCCTGTTGGTGCTTCTGTCAGCATAATCTTATCACGATGTTTCAGGGCCAGTTCTGTCATCCCCTCGATATGATAGGCTGACAGCAAATAGTCATAAAGCGAATCATCCTCACCATATAGAGCCTGATGACGGTGCAACTCATACTTACCTGTTCGTTGATTAAAATCGATATAACAAGGGAAAGTCTCTTCGATGTAATCTTTGTATCTAAGGAAAGTACGAGGTTGTATCTCATCACCTTCATAGAGTGATGAATACTGGTAGTACTCATTAATCTCCTTCAGGGTCATTGGACCCTTTCGCTCCATGAGATTAATCAGATAAAGGCATTTCTTCAGTTTCGACATACGCATTCAATTTTGTGGCAAAGATAGGAAAAATCCCCCATAAGAACAAATATTATTGTTAAAAACGTCCGTAACATATACACATTAATATAATAACACAAAGATACAATAAAAGACAGACAAAAATTGTCCGACCCATATCATAATTTTGCAGCCATGAAACAAAGAATAGATCAATTATTAAGAGAAATGTCTGCTGGTCTTTATGATAAGGAGACGGAATGTGCATTAGTTTTGTTGACTGCGATTGCAGGCGAGAGCATCTTGTTGTTAGGGCCACCGGGTATCGGCAAATCATTGATTGCCAGGCGTACGAAAGCTATCTTCAAAAATGCCCGAAGTTTTGAATATCTCATGTCCAGATTCTCTACCCCTGACGAGATTTTCGGGCCTGTCAGTATTCGTAAGATGAAGGAAGAAGACAAATATGAACGCAATATAGATGGTTATATGCCAACTGCCGATATTGTCTTTTTGGATGAAATATGGAAGGCAGGACCTGCAATACAGAACTCACTACTTACTGCCATTAATGAAAAGATATATCGTAATGGCGAGAAAGAAATCAAACTGCCAATGAAAGTACTCATTGGTGCCAGTAACGAGCTACCTGATTCTGATGCTGGATTGGAGGCTCTTTGGGACCGATTTATCGTTAGGATAGTTTGCGAAGGTATTTCGAAGAGAGTTGATTTCGAAAAAATGATTCTTGATGAGCAAGTTAATACAAATCTATCTATCAAACGTTCCGTTTCTGAAAAAGAATACCATCAATGGCAATCAGAAATAATAAAGGTCAATGTACCTCAAAACATTCTTGCTTCCATTAATTCAATAAGAGAAGCACTTAAAGCAGTGACAATACAGCATACGGATGAAAATGGTGAAACTGAGAATGTATCCAGATTCGTATACGTTAGCGATCGTCGATGGAAGAAAATTATCCGCCTGCTTCGTACATCTGCATTAATGCAAGGCAGGAATACTGTTATACACTCAGATTTGTTGCTATTAAAGTACTGTCTCTGGCAAGAAATTGAGCATATTGAACCTGTAAATAAGATTATAATAAGGTCTTTTTTTACCGATAGTACGCAGGCTGTCCTTAATCTGAAAAATGAGTTCAATGACTACTTGCGAAATCTAAAAGAAAATCAGGCTTACTCTAAAATTTTGGTGCAAGAGCCTAATGATAAAAAGAAGATATTTGACCGTTTCTATTATCACGTTCTTGACCATGGTATAGGAAATACTTATATTGCTATTGCCGATTTTGTTAATGTGTCTTTGAAAGCATCTGTAAATCATGGATTAGGCGAGCATGGTATAATCTATCAGGAAAAAAATGGTGATAAGAGATATCTTATCAGATTATACGATCCTAAGAATCGTTCGAGATCTTTCCCTGAAGGATGGAGATTGACTAACCTCATGAGAGATAATGATGGCATTTATCTTGATGGAGTAAAATATAAAATAGAAATGATTAGTGATAACGAAGAACAGTCTGTCCCTTTCTCCAAATTGCAACCTCCTAAAGATTTCTATCACGAAATAGAAGAAATCTGCGCTCAAATCAAGTACATACAGAATGGACTGTCTTCAAATCTGTTTTATAATCCAGAAGACAAAAAGTATATAAGTGATTTCGTAGACAAATTAAACAAAGAGATTGCCATCACAAGAGTAAACATCAGTAAAACGTTCTCTGATGAATAATAGTAGTTTTAAACCACAAAAGCTTGATTTCTATGTCGATTTTGTCAATCAGTTCTTTAAAACTGGTTGTATACCACAAGCATCCATAAACCTGAACGCAGATGACCCATTCCTTGACATAGAGGATCCAATCCTTGATTATCTGCGAAATCATTTTTCGCAAATGGAGCATGACCAAGAAATTTTCTCGGATATTTTACATGAAACAGCCTATCGCAATGCGCTCATTTATTTCATTACAGAACTTATAAGTGTAATGAGATTTTATCGTAATACAGATGATGTAGTAAAAGGACAGGCGCAAAAGATAGAATACCTATATAGAAAGAGCTTGCAAAACATGCAAGAGGCATTAGATAACAATGAGATTGATGAAGGTGATGTTGATAAATTAGGAGAGGGTTTTAGCGAATATGCATTGAGGAGTACAATAGAATTGTTGAATAAGCGTAAACGGTATTCTTCTTTGGAAAAAGTCCTTTCATTGCTGGGCAGAACCCCTTCCGAAGCCGGTGACAGGAAGGTTTGTCTGATGTATGGCCAGCATCATTTGCCACATTCCGGCGGCAGCGATATTCAGGGTATTACTGTAGGGCAATCGTTCGCATCTTTACTCCCTTTTGAAACAGCATTGTTTTCTGATAGTCAGACTGAAGATATTTTCCTGCATAAATACGTAGACCATCAACTACAGCTATTTCATCACAAATCAGAAAGCGGAAAGATATCCAATAGCAAGAATAAAGTAAGATTAAAGAATCGTGGCCCCATAATAGTGAGCTTAGATACATCAGGGAGTATGGAAGGACTACCTATGGAAATTGCCATTCTGCTAGTGTCTAACATACTGATAGATGCCCTGTATCAGAAAAGAGACTGTCTTTTGATTGTCTTTTCAGAAGAAATTGAAGTTATTGATCTGAAGAAGAAATGGGGTAATTTCAGAACCAGATCACTTTGTGGCTTGGGTGATTTTATACAGCAAATAACATCTTTCAATGGAGGAACTGATATTACAGAAATGCTGATAAAAGTCTTCGAGTTATGGGAGAGCCAGAATACTTATCAATTAGCCGACCTTCTGGTTATCAGTGATTTTGAAATACCTAAGCCATCTGATGATCTACTGTCAAAAATCAGTTACTATAGAGAACAAGGATATAGATTCTATGGCTACCAAATCGGCATCGAAGATACGGAATTGTCGCCATATTTCAACGAAATAGTCCGTCATGGAGACTCATGATGTAGATAACTATTTCAACAAATACTTCATATCTTCATCTGTGAGTAATTTGCCACCGTTCTTATCTGCTCTGATAATCTCATTGCAAAGGTCTGTCTTGAGTTCCTGCAGCTCCAATATCCTTTCTTCTATAGAGCCTTTGGCAATGATTGAATAACTGAACACCTTCTGCTTCTGTCCGATTCTGTGCAGGCGGTCTATACCCTGTATTTCAGCAGCCTTATTCCACCAAGGCTCATAGATGAATACGGTGTCAGCTACTGTGAGATTCAGTCCGACACCACCCGTTTTCAGTGTCATCATCAATACCCTGCACTTCTCATCGTTATTGAACTTCTCAATAATCTTTTTCCTGTTATGAGTCTCTCCAGTGATGATGTCATAGCCGATATGGTATTCATCCAGTCTTTTCATCATCGTCTCGATGCCACCCAGATAGTGAAAGAAAACCACCACCTTCTTTTTCCCACCTTGTAAAGTTTGGCAGATACGATCAGTCAGCAAATCTGCCTTCGGCGATGAAATCTTACCATTGCTGACTATCTCTGGTATCGAGGCAATCCTTCTCAGTTCAGAGAGTGTTTCAAAAAAAGACACCTGCATCTTGCTATTACCAATAAGACCAAGGGCTATTTTCCGCTTTACCTCATAGAGTTTCTTCTGGTTCTCATTCATCTCCACATAAACCACATTTTCTGAAAGATCCGGCAGGTCGTTAAGCACATCTTCTTTCATCCTCCTCAGAATAAAAGGGAAGACACGGGTACGCAATTCGTTGGTAGCCATCTTCGCTCCTTCCATAATGGGAACCAGATATTTTTCCTTGAATTTCTTGAAATCCCCAAACATCGTAGGCTCCAGGAATGAGAAGAGTGAATAGAGCTCAGTAATATTATTCTCAATGGGTGTACCACTCAGGGCCAGTTTATGTGAACCGTTTAGCAGTCTTACGGCCTTTGTAGTCTGGGCATCATAGTTCTTGATGGCCTGTGACTCGTCGAGGATAACAAAATGGAAGGAGACATCTTTCAGTCTTTGAGCATCAAGTCTCACGATAGTATATGTGGTGAGGATGAGATTCGCTTTAAGGGCTTCATCGAGGTCTCTGTTCTTGCCGTAGTACACGTAGTAGCTTAATTGTGGCGCAAAGCGTTTCAGTTCATTCTCCCAGTTGAATATCAAGCTGTTTGGCATAATGATGATGGCAGGCTGCTGCAATTCTTTTTGTACCAGTGTCAGCAGTGCGATGACTTGAAGCGTCTTGCCAAGTCCCATATCATCAGCCAGACATCCGTTCCTGTTATTCTGATACAGATAATATAACCACTTCAGCCCTTCTTCCTGGTACCCTCTCAACTTGGCATTAACGTTGGGCGAAAGTGGCGGCTGTTTGCGTAGTTCTGCCATTCCCTCATAAAAAGCCCTGACGGGTTTGATTTCCTTACCCTCTAACTGACAGTTTAATAATTTCTCGATTTCAGGGATATCAAAGAAAGAAAACTTGTACTGGCCAGTCTTCTTATCAACCTCTTCGCAAAGGCGTTTCAGCCTCCGTAAGAGTTTATTGTTGATAATGCCTTTTTCCTGATTCGACAGATCTATAAACTCATTGTTCTGGTATTTCCTGAGAAATTCGGCAAGGTTATATTCCACATCTCCTATTTGCACCTTTGGCACTCCCAGAAAGAAATTCACACCATAGCTAACCAACATTCTTATACGAGGCTGTACCCGCTTAATGGCCACCTTCTCCAAATTCTTGGTACCAACTACTCTGTAATTGAGGGAGAGCGCAGGAAGACAGTAGTCCAGGAACTTTGAAACCAGATATTTCGGCAAGATGAAAGAATCGATGCCGACCCTCAAATCTTCCCATTCTTCCCTTGTTTTGCAATAGGGATAGAGCGACTTGTGTATCTTCTTAATATCACTTTCAGGCTTTTTATAGACCACATTCCATAGTGAGAGAACACCCCTTTTGTCAAGTTCCGCAATATAATAGAGCTTGATATCCTCTGTGAGATCTGAATCAAAATCTGGAACAGAGTGAATCACTTTGAAGGAAAGCGACTTGTCTTCAAGAATGCCATTGACTAAGATGGTGGGCTTCAGCATTTTTCTATGATCATCCCTGTAGATAATCTGGCAGTGCTTCATCTCAAAAGTCAGTTTTACGTTCTCGAAGTAGGAATAAAACACAGACAAGTATTGATTGATCTTATTCGCAGGCATCGACTGTATGAACTCGTGCAGTAGTGAGAACCTTGCCCCAATAGGATTAATCGGATAGATGATGTTTCCGGAGATGATATACTCATCCGACAACATCTTGAAATTCTCGACAAAGTTAGTCATATTCGATGCAGAGAACGTAGCCACATAATATTCCAGATTCTGCCTGGAGATATGCAGATAAACATCAAGAGCCACATCCTTCACCTCAATCATCTCCATCTTCCCATTCACTAGATTGTCACAGAGCGTGACAAGACGTATAATGCTAGGGTTGTCAGCGAGATAAACCATTTCTGCATTTCTCGCCTTATAAAAGCGATAAAAGTGGAGTACGTTACGTAGATTTACAGGATAGTTCTCTGCTAGATAGTCTGTAACCACCTGGCCTTTTTTATTAACCACTTTCAGTACAAGACCTCCTCTATCTTCAGTAATCTGAAAATACAAATCACCTTCGTAGAAGAGAGCAGGCTTCCTTACTTCAACCTCTGCATCTTTCAACTTCTTCTTCAGAGAATCACCAAACAAAGTCATAGATGTACTTATTTTTTCCAATTAAAGATATGTAATTAACTTATTGTATCCATCTCTTCAATATATTTCCCAATCCTATTATTCGGATCTTCTACCACATGAAGAAATTCTTTAAAAAAGCCTGGTATTCTCTTAAAATTAATTCCATCTAGAGTAACTTCCACATAAACTATTCTTCTTCCAGTATCAAATACGTGGTTTGTTACTAAAGGAATAGTTCTTATCTGATACTTAGGTTGACAGATAATTCCTAGGTTCAATAGTAGATCAGCCATTTTGTCCATATTCTCCCAGACTTCTTTTGGGAATAGAAACATAGAATATCCTTCAGGAATATCTACATCTTTCCACTCTTCCAAATCTAGATATTCTTTGTAGGAGTCAGAATATGGAACAATGACGCCAAGTTTAATTAATTCTGGAGGCAATGGATCTCTATGAATAACGGCACCACAACGTAATAGTATTGTTGTTGGACCTAGATCAGAATACTCTCTAATTAATTCCATTTCCATCATAAATGTGAATTAAAAGATTGCACATACTTATTTTTTACCTATTAGAATCACTTTAATATTGAGGCCTGTTGCCAACTTTTGAACCTGCTCTCTATAATGTTCCGCAAATCTCGGAGTACTTTTTATGATCAGCCAATCCTTTTTATGCTTCCCCAAATCCGAATATAAGGTAGTTGATATCGAATTAAAATCATCAAAGGCATAGAAAACATAATCTCTTTTTAAGATCCTCTCCATGTTACCCTTTGACCATCTTTTCTGGAACACTTTAAGAAAAATCTCCTCCTTAAAATTGGGTATGAACCAGATACTAGACTGTTTAAGTTCTAGTGTGATGTATCTCCAAAGTTTCATCCAATTTGTTGAACTTGGCAAATTATGGACATACCCAGGCAGAATGAATTGAAGCCAAAAGAACTGGCTAATCAACATATTATTGGGATATGGAAATCTTTTCATTTTTCATCTTACCTTTGCTTTTAGCTTCTGAATGCAATCATGAAAATGTGCTGTCAGAATTAACTTGTACCGGCATTATTATATTACCCAGAATGTAATTGAACCCTAACGGATTTATATATTCCGAATCTGGATTGTAATTGTAGAAGCTAATAAAAAGCATATTAGTATCTTTACGCGTATCATAATCTATTTCAGCATCTCCAAATACCAGATTATCACATTCATCTGCTATAGCTTTAGCAAAATCATTTAAGTGGTCTAGTATTATTCCGGACTTTTTGTAAAACAAACCGCTTAGGCTTATAAAATTGCTACCAAAAACCATTCTTCTCACTTTCTCGTTGTTATTCACTATGTTAGCAAACTGTTTCCAAGCAATATTCTGCCAATCCTTCATTTCTTCAAGGGTAAACTTAAATATACCCATTGGCGTATCGTTACTATTAAAAGCTTCATCGCCTAAAATCAACCAATTCTTCACCATAATATTCTTATTATATGTTTATGGGTGCAAAAATACAATGTATATCGGACAATTTGTGTCCGACATACAAAGAAATTCGTTACTTATGATACACATTCAAAAAAACTTTGTATATGTGCATCCAAAATAGTAATAAAGAGAATAAGAAAATGGAAGATCTGGTACATCTATCGCTGCTCAGGATGCTGCATTAATAAAGACCATAGCCTCTCGTATGGGCAGGACGATGCGCAAGCGCCGTACCTCAGTTAAGCGACTCATCAACTCTTGCTCGAAGACTCGTCAGATGACAGATGGGGAGATACTAGCAGAAATCAATGCTGTGCGACAGGGATTATGAAAGTAAAGTTCGACTCAGACTTATGTATTTCGTCGTCTACAGATGTGTTGTACATATTCTTAACCAGTCGGTTGCTGTGTCTCTGTCCACGACTTTCCGCATTTGAATAGATTTTTTCGACATTATTAAGGATGTATAATCCCACCAGAACAATATAATCGCATAAATCTATTTAAGATTCTATCAAATATTATTTTCTTATTTAAGTGGCCAAAAGAGGAAAAGTCATATCCCCCATTAGCTTTTTTATAATTATTTAGAAAAGATGTAAAGACCTCGATGTCTTCATTTAAACTGGGGGATGAAGATCGAAGTTCGGAAAAACAATTAATTAAGTAGCGCTTTGTACAGCGTTTATTACTATCCATTAAATAAGATGTTAGTTACAAAATACTATTTCAACCTCCTGACACATAAAATTCCCATTGTCCTTACAACAACAAACTACATATCACAGATGCGACAGCACATGCAGCGGCAATAATAGTAATAATCTTATATGTTTTCAGCTGTTTCTTCATTTCTAAGTATTGAGTTTCATGATCATCCATGAATTTTTCTGTTTTCTCTTTCATCATTGCGACTTTAGCGTTAGCCTCTTCTCTTATTAAAGAGAGGGCTTGTGAAGATTGTTCTTTGCTCTGGGAAATGAATACTTCTTGCGATTTAGACAACTTCTCGCTCTTATCATTAATCAGAGAAAGATTGTCCTCTATTGCTTTTTTAAGGTTGGATATAGCAGAAGCTTGACCGTCTCTTAGCGATGTGGATAGTTCTTCTTGCTTCTTTTCAATTTCAGATACAGCGTTTGAGGTTTGTTCTTTAATCAGGGCAATGAAATCAGCCTGATTATTTGAAAGATTAGTAATCTTTTCTTCAAGTAGTTGATATTCTTCTACTTCTTCTTTTACATTCTCTGCAAAGATATCGATTAACTCACTAACATTTATCTCTCCTTGTTCAATTCGAGATGTGACTTGGTTTAGTCTATCAACTGCCTTCTTGTGAGATTGTTTATCTCTATTAATATTTGATGTTATCTGCCCTAAACACAAAATAAATATCTTGAACAATTTCAATACTTCGGATTGAATGTTATGTAATTCCCAGATTGCCTTAGATGTCTCTTTAAAAGACCCAACAAAATCACCATTAATAGATTCTAATGCTTTTTTTACGGAGTTCGTAGATGGGGGCAGTGCTCCTGAACCCATAATATTGCCAACTTTGGCAATATCTGCTCCTCCTGTATATATAGTGTTTTTTAAGTTCTCTATTTCTTTTGTTTTATTATTAATTCGTTCACTTATTATCAATAATAGATGTTTCGCACATTCTAAATAATTTGAATCATTGTCATTACACTGTAATGTTGTTGGTAAGTTTTCACTCATTTCTTTATCATTAATTTTAGATTTGACAATTTCATTTTTGTTTTTTGTTGGATATCATCAATAGAAGTCATTTTATTATCAATGTCATCATATATCATCCTTTCACTTTCTTCTATCTGATCATGTTCTTTTTGGGCAGCGCACGCATACTCTAAATACTGCCCAAATAGATTAACAGTATCCTTCATTTGAATAAAAGTCTTTATAGAGGCGATATCTATCTTTGCAGATTCTAAATAGAGCAATTTTGAATTTGCCAAAGCTAATTGCACATAAGGTGATGGCGTATTATAATTCTTCTTTGCCCTATCAAAGATCATTAATACTAGTGCTGACATTATGCCTGCAAATAACCCAGAGAGGCATTCTGCAATGAATGATGAAAATGGAATACCTATTGATGATAGACCTTTTTCTATCAATTCGTTCAGAGAAAAACCCATAATGCCAACAACCCCTGCAGAAAGTATCTTTGTAGCTTCAAAAATCTTATCTTCCCATGAAAATCCTTTGCTGCAAATAACTTTAAAAGCATTCTTAATAGATCCCCACATCTGTCGAACCAATTTGAATATCTTCTTGAATGTTCCAAAAAGAAAATCGTTCAAGGCTGTTAAGAATTCAGAAATAAGACTGCCTTTTATATTACTCCATATATTGGAAAGAATATTTTTAATCTTCTGTTTTACACTTTCCCAGCACCTTCGTAATATAGACTTAATGTGGTTAATAAAAGATTGAACATCTTCTTTTTGAAACTCAGCATATGTTTCCTTGCAGACAATAATGATTGTATGCTTCAATACATCTTTGACAGCAGATAGTGCAATACCTTTAACTGCTCTTGTCCCTCTATCTTTAATTTCATGTTTGATATATTGCTTTGCCTCTTCAGATTTAAATGATTTCAATGCTTCTTCTGCTCCTTCCTCACCTTTTAGGACCGCTGCCAATTTTGAGCAATATCCTTGATGAGCAACAGCATCGTGAACATCCGTAGGAACAAGAAACATTCCGTCCGGACCTTCATGAATAGTTAAATGATTGTCTTTTCTCCATTTTTCTGCTTCTGAACGAGTTTTAAAACCAAACTCCTCCATTAGTTTTTTATCAAATGCTGCAAAGTTCTCCTTTCGGATAAAGCCTGATGGTGAACATGCGATTCCTTCATCACTGGCGGCCTTATACTTCACTTTCATCTCTTCCACACTTGGCATAGGAACAACAGGACCTACTCGATATCCACGAAGACCTGAAAGCGATTCGTAATTTTGTCCACTATCACTCGTTTTTATTGTATTCCCTTCAGCAGATACAGCGGTAATACTTTTTGTCCTTTGGGAATAAGCTTCTTTATAACGCTCAAATTTTTTTGCCCCTTCAGAAGACATCCCTGTTGTGTGATTTGATGTGTTTTTATCAAAAGGATTTGACTTGGCTTCTCGCATCGTTCTAGTCTGCCAGCCTTTGTTTTCTTCTATAGTAGCCGGTTTGTTTTTCTTGTCGATTTCTACTCCATCAAGTTTTGACACTTCCGACGGATCTTTCATCTCATTAAAGGTGTCACCCGTATCGGTCATTGAATCCAAATAGTCACTTGCACCTTTTTTAACAGCTTCAAGAATATCATGCATTAATGATGGATGCGACTCCATTCCATTTTGAAGATCAACTATCTCAGATAACAACTGTTCTTCTTGAATAGATATCTTTTCTTCCAAATCATTCAAATTGGAAGCGTCATGATCTATCTCTAAATCAGATAAGAAATCAACACTTCTAATCTTGTCATTTTCGTTATTCATATAATATATGTTAATGTTGACATTTCTCTCTTTTTTATATCTCGTACTATTTTGCAAAGTTAAAGGTATTTTGTTGTTTCTCCAAATTTTAACATGGTTTTTATGTCATAAACTGCAAATTATTTGAAAAAATAACAATTTTTATTCCTAGTCCTATCATATTCCTGTAATTCCATTGATTAGGAAGTTCCAAAACAAACTGCCCTTCGAAGAGAGAGATCGCCATGTGGCCGCAGCCCACATAGCAATGAAATATAGATCACGATTGGGGGAAATCCTGCAATTGTCATCAGAGCAACTAAGAACAAGTGCATATAAACTATTCCATTAGAGACAACATCTAACTACATATCAATGCTACTTTATTATCTTGCTTTTGCTGCTATTTCATAATCATCTTCTTCCTCAGACTCTTCGCGGTTTTCTGTTTCGATATAGAAACCAACTCTTCGAGATTTGTGTGCTCTGTACTCGTTTTTCTTATCTGCCAAAACCTCATCTATCTGTCTCAGACTACCAACAAGTTCGTTTAACCGATCACAGAAGATTCTCTGCATCATCTTTGTATTTGTAAAATAGAAGAAAGTTTTAACTTCAACTACATCATTGTATGCTTTGACTACACAGTGATCATCCTTACCAATATTTACCTGATCTGCCAAAAGAGCCTTTTCTTTAGCCTCAAGATTTTCATAATCATCATCTTCACAATTCGATTCAATGATGCATTCTGCATAGTTCTCAAATACCTTGAATTCTGCATCGAACTCGTAATCACAATAATCAAAATTAACATGACCATCCTCTAACTTACACTTGATTCCTTCCTGACGAAAGTAATCCATCAGCGCAATACGCAAATTTACCACATTAGGAGTGAACCAAAAGCGTTCACAATAATTCTTAATGCTATGCAAGTTAACCTTTTTCATAACTCTCCGGGTTTAATTATTCTGTTCTTGTATGTTCTCTCTAAGGCTTCTGTATTGCCATGAGTTCTTCCAGCGGTCTATCTCCCAGGCTCGTTCACACATCTGTGGGTGAGAATTAAAGGCGATACGACAATTCTGCTGAATGATATCCCACCATGAGTCATGCTCCATCTGATAGTATTCTCGTGCCTGTTCTACTAACTGGTAGGGACTACCGTCAACCCTAGATAATCCACATGTGAGTTTCAGCATAGCGGTCTGATATACGCGTTCACCAACCACGGCAGCAGCGCATCGGTCGGCAGAGAGTTCGCTCTTTCGGCTCCAGTACTGCATAGCCATCAGGATAGGGCCTAAGGCAGAATAGGAGATGATTTGAAAGAAAGTGCCCAGTTCTTCTATCGTACGCAGCAACGTATTATATAAGGTGTGCTGGCAGAGGATATGGCCACACTCATGAGCCATAATGCAACGAACCTCGTCGATCGTCATCTTCTCTATGATACTACTGCTTATTGCAACGAAAGTGTTGGTCTCGCCATAAGTATAGGCATTCATCTCTGGATCATTATAGATGTAGAGTTCTGGCATTTTGATGCCCACCTGCTGCACAACACTTTTGAAAAGCAGGTTGATCTCTGGAAAGTTGCGTTCGCTGACCTTCAGCATAAAGCCAAGATTCTCTCCTCGGAAGGTCTTCTCGTAGCCATTTTCCATCATCCAACGAATCAGGTCATCAAAGCCTTTCAGTTTCTTTAGCATCTGAAGAGCCTTCGCATCTTCTGGATGCATAATGTCTTTTGCTTCCATCATTCTTAAATCTTTTGGGTTAATAACGCTGTCTGACGAAAGCGCATAGAGGCCACCATGATAACAGCGGGAATCATCACTCTATAAGCAGGAGAGGCAATGTCGCTGATCGTCCATCCTGCCAATAGAGTCCATCCTATAGGACCTGCAGCCATTCCCAAGTATCGACTGACAGCGCTCATGCCCATCATACCTATCCAGCGACCTAATAGCATACTGGCAATTCGTGAGGTAACATAATAGATCATCTCTGTCAGCAAATAAGTGTTTCTGCGGATAGCGAACAAAATGGCAGTTACAAGCATCTGATGGTTCAAACTTTTGTGGGGAATACCTGCCTTGTCAGCCAGTTTTCTCAGTTCTTCATCAGAGAGTTTGCTCGTAGTCTGTTCACAGATCGTAGTCAGCAGTTCACGCTCCATAGCTGGGGTGTCATCGTAGTCGTTCACTTTGACGCCCATCCTCTTACACACTCGTCGTACAATGGTCTCATAACTGTCTGCTTCTCCTTTGCGACAGATCGTCCTGACAGTATTACTGCCAAACTTTCGCAACTCTTCCGCTATCTCTGTTGCCATCAGGTTCATTCTGTCCGGATAACAATTGAGATAGGCATCTGTATCCGTCAGTTGCTCGCTCAGCCTTATCTCACCTTTATTATTATAGGTGAGGATATCGCACAATGTACGAAGGTCGTCGTTTGGGCAACTGGCCAAGAATAATAAATCTTTGTCTTGTTTCATATCTTTACCCTCTATTTTAAGTTTCTGGGTGCAAAGGTATGGGGAGGGACGGACATAATGTGTCCGACCTTGATTTTTTTTGCAATGCACCAAAAATAATGGGAGTAATAAGTTAAGCAGAATAACTCGGAAAATTCAGAACCGTCCTGCTTTTCATTCCTTGTTGGTTATCTAGCACGAAACATTTACGATATCATTTATTAGCCTGTTATTGCGTACTATCTCCATATTGCTTTGATTT
>Ga0310691_10005460_pt1 | contig 13914 bp, 17 predicted proteins | sample 176DNAGHGlowgp2_FD_203887 | JGI IMG/M metagenome (GOLD analysis project Ga0310691, IMG submission 203887) | Sheep rumen microbial communities from Palmerston North, Manawatu-Wanganui, New Zealand - 1766 DNA GHGlow gp2 (v2) (version 2) | ecosystem: Host-associated > Mammals > Digestive system >... | reverse complement strand
TGGTAGACATCATCTCGCCCTGAGCCACGATGCTCTTCTCCTCAAAACTGGTGAACAGCTCCTTGGTGAAAGAACGCAGGTAGTTGAACTCGTCACGCAGGAAGTCGCGCGTCAGCGTGCGGTACTCCTCGCCGCTGTAGAGCTCCTGCACATGGCGCTCGTACTTGCGCTCCAGCATGTTGATGACCTCGTTGGCGCCGTCAGGGTTCTTCTTGTAGAGATAGTCTGAGATTTCAACCAGCGAGTTGGTGGTGCCCGACATGGCTGAAAGTACGACGAACACGGGTTGGCCCGACTTGGTGACCAGCTCGGTCACCTCTTTCATTCGCTGCGGCGTGCCTACTGAGGTGCCGCCAAACTTCATTACTTTCATCTTTGCTTATATATTTGTTGTTTCTGATGGCTGTTGTTTCTCCAACTTTCCGTCGGCACATTTGTAGACGATGCCGGGATAGCGGTCAAGAAGGGTGATGTTGTGGGTGGACATGATGACAGCCGTCCCCTTGAGCGAGATGGCCCTCAACAGGTCCATGATGCCCTCGGCCGTCTCGGCATCGAGATTGGCCGTGGGCTCGTCGGCCACGATGAGGGGCGGACTGTTGAGGATGGCACGGGCAATGGCCACGCGCTGCTGCTCGCCGCCGGAGAGCTCGTAGGGCATGACGTCGGCCTTGTCGACCATGCCTACGTCGGTCAGCACCTCGTCAACACGGGCGGCAATGTCGGCCTTGCGCCAGTCAGTAGCCTTAAGAACGAACTCCAGGTTCTTCCTCACGGTGCGGTCGGCCAGCAGCTGGAAGTCCTGGAACACGATGCCCATCTGACGGCGCAGGGCGGGTATCTCCTTGCGGCGGATGGTGAGCAGGTCGAAGCCCAGCACCGTGGCCTCGACGGCCTCGTCGACATACAACTCCTGATAGAGGGTCTTCAGCAGCGAGCTCTTGCCTGACCCTACCCTGCCAATGACATATACGAACTCGCCAACACCGACCTGAAGGTCAACATCGCTGAGGATGACCTTTCCGTCGAGCTGGCTGATGGTGGCTTTCTGATAATCTATTAGCACTGATTGTGAATTGAGATTTGAGAATTGAGAATTGAGATTTGAGGTTTGCTCATTACACATTATGCATTAAGCATTTGCCTTGGCCTTCCGGCGCTGGGCGTCCCAGTTAGGGTCATGACGGCGCTGAAGCTCAAGGGCGATGTCGTCAATGCGCAGCCCCTTGCTGGTGAGCAGCACCTCGAGGTGGTAGAGCATGTCGGCCGCCTCATAGATGAGCTTGTCATTAGTACCGTTGGTCGCCTCAATGACGGTCTCCAGGGCCTCCTCGCCCACCTTCTGCGCCATCTTGTTCACGCCGTCGCGGAACAGGCGAGTGGTGTAGCTGCCTTCAGGCATCTGCTGGTGACGCTCCTCAATGAAGTCCTGAAGCTGACCGAGGAAGGCCACGGGGCTATTCTGCAGGGGAGAACCCTGCAGCACAGTGTTTGCCTCGCCCCAGCACGTGTCGGTGCCGGTGTGACAGGTGGGGCCATGGGGATGGACCTTGACCAGCAGCGTGTCATTGTCGCAGTCAGCGGCAATGCTTACCAGGTCGAGATAGTTGCCACTGGTCTCACCCTTCGTCCACAGCGTCTGACGGCTACGGCTCCAGAAGGTTACCTTGCCGGTGGCCAACGTCTTGTCGTAGGCCTCACGGTTCATAAAGCCGAGCATGAGCACATTGCGTGTGTCAGCATCCTGAATGATGGCGGGCAGCAGTCCGCCCATCTTGTCAAAGTCTAACGTCATGATATGATTTGATGTTTACACTATACATTATTATTATAGTCTGACCTCAATGCCCTCGTTTCTGAGGTACTGCTTCAAGTCGTGTATGGCAATCTCGCCAAAGTGGAACACACTGGCGGCGAGGGCCGCATCGGCATGTCCGAGAGTGAAGGCATCGTGGAAGTGTGGCATGGCTCCGGCCCCCCCACTGGCTATGACGGGTATGCTGAGCCTTTCGGCCAGCCGGGCCAGCGCCTCGTTGGCGTAGCCATCCTTCACGCCGTCGTGGTCCATGCTGGTGAAGAGTATCTCGCCGGCGCCACGGTCCTGTGCCTCGCTGGCCCACTCAAAGAGCCCGCGCTCAGTGCGTTCGCGGCCGCCCTTGAGATAGCAGTGCCAGCCGTCGGCATCGTGGCGGGCATCGATGGCGACGACGCACACCTGAGAACCAAAGCGCGATGTTATCTCGTTGATGAGGGCTGGACGGCGCAGGGCCGCGCTGTTGATGCTGACCTTGTCGGCACCGGCATGCAACATGCGCTCCACATCGGCCAGCTCGTTGATGCCACCGCCCACAGTGAAGGGGATGTTGATTTCGCGCGCCACACGGGTAACCATGTCGGTGAAGGTCTTGCGCCCCTCGAAGGAGGCTGTGATGTCGAGGAACACCAGCTCGTCGGCGCCCTGCTCTGAGTAGGCCTTGCCCAGCTCTACCGGGTCGCCGGCAGAACGGAGTCCGACAAAGTTGACGCCTTTGACGGTTTCACCGTCCTTGACATCCAAGCAGGGAATGATTCTTTTGGCCAGGCCCATATCGGTTTCGAGAGATTAGAGATTAGAAATGAGAAATCAGAGATGACAGATGAGAGATTAGTATGATGACTGTCCAGCCCATGCCTGCAGCTCGTTCAGGTCGATGCGTCCCTCGTAGATAGCCTTGCCAAACACTACGGCAGGGATGCCGGCATTGCTGAGCCGGACGATGTCATCGATGCTGCTCACGCCGCCACTGGCAATGAGATGGAGCGACGGATAGGCGGCCATGACCTCACGGTAGAGGTCGAGGGCAGGCCCGGAAAGGGTGCCGTCACGCGAGATTTCGGTACAGAGCACGTTTTGCACCCCCATGTCGACATAGCGCTGAAGGAAAGGCAGCAGCTCTTCGCAGGAGTCGTCCTTCCAACCGTTGATGGAGATGCGTCCCTGCCTGACGTCGGCACCGAGGATGATGCGCTCAGGGCCATACTTGAGCAGCCACTGCTCAAAGAGGCTGGGCTGCGTCACGGCCACAGAACCGACGGTGACCATGGCGGCACCACTGCTGAAGGCCTTCTCAATGTCATCGTCGGTCTTGATGCCGCCGCCGAAGTCGATGGTCAGGCGGGTAGCATCAGCCAGACGGCGCAGCACACCGTCGTTGACGATATGGCGCGACTTGGCACCATCGAGGTCTACCACATGCAGGCGCCGGAAGCCCAGCTGCTCAAAGCGCTGGGCCATCTCTAACGGGTCACCGTAGATGCTCTTCTGCTCGTAGTCGCCTTTCGTCAGGCGTACGCATTGTCCGTCAATGATGTCGATGGCAGGGATGAGTTCCATTGTTTGAAATGAGAGTTGAGGGTTGATTATAGTGCCAGGAAATTGTGTATGATGGTCTCACCCACCCTACCGCTCTTTTCCGGGTGGAACTGGCAGGCGAAGAAGTTGTCACGGTGCAGGGCTGCCGAGTAGGGCTGCACATAGTCGGCCGTGGCGATAGTGTCAGCACACAGGGGCACATAGTAGCTATGGACGAAATAGACATAAGCCCCTGTCGTCCCAGCGCTCCCTGCTACTCCCTCGAACAGCGGCGACTTCAGGTCATGGAGCACATTCCACCCCATGCACGGCACCTTGTCCTCATGGCAGTGGGGCTGGAAACGCCTCACCTCGGCATCGAAGACACCAAGGCAGTCAGTGTCGCCCTCTTCCGAGTGTCGGCAAAGCAGCTGCTGGCCTATGCAGATGCCAAGCACGGGCTGGGTAAGCGAGCGGATGACCTCGTCGAGCCCCTTCTGTCGCAGGTAGCTCATGGCGGTGCTGGCCTCGCCCTGTCCAGGGAAGATGACCTTGTCAGCGCGGCGAAGCGCCTCGGCATCATCGGTCAGCAGCGGCTCAACGCCCATGCGTCTCAGTGCGTTCATCACCGAGAAGATGTTCCCTGCGTTATATTTCACAACGGCTACTTTCATAGTAATTCAGAATTACGAATTCCTAAATCCTACCCCCTAACTGAAAATGATGGTCTTGTTCTTGAACGTAAGAATCTTGCGCTGGATGTGCTTCGACACGGCATGCGACAGCACAATCTTCTCCAGGTCCTTGCCCTTCAGCACCAAGCTCTCAGGCGTGTCCTTGTGGGTGATGCGCGTCACATCCTGCTCAATGATGGGGCCGGCATCCAGCTCAGCCGTCACATAATGGCTGGTGGCGCCAATGATTTTCACCCCACGCTCCCAGGCCTGATGGTATGGCTTGGCCCCCACGAAGGCAGGCAGGAACGAGTGGTGGATGTTGATGATGTGGTGAGGATAGGCGGCAATCATCTCGTCAGAGATAATCTGCATGTAGCGGGCCAGCACGATAAACGAGATGTCCTCCTTCCTAAGCAGCTCCATCTCGGCCTGTTCCACCTCCTGCTTGTTCGAATGGTCCTTGTTGATTGACCACACATAATAAGGGATATTGAACTGATCGGCCACATAGCGCAGGTCCTCGTGGTTCGACACGATGCAAGGAATGTCGACATTGAACTCACCAGCCTTCCAGCGTGCCAGCAGGTCGTACAGACAGTGGCTCATTTTGCTCACGAAGATGGCCATGCGTGGCCGTTTGTCACTATAGTACAGCGAGAACTTCATCTGGTAGCGCTGTGCATAGAGCGTGGTGATGTAGTCGTAAAGCTTGTCACGGGGAATCAGGAATCCTTCAAGCTCCCACTCTATACGCATGAAGAACATCCCATCCTGCTTGTCCACATACTGGTCCAGATAGACAATGTTTCCGTGGTTGTCGGTAATGAACTTCGTGACCTCCGAAATGATGCCCTGCTGGTCGGGACAATGTAGGAGCAATATGGCTGTTGGTTTCATCAGTTTTTGTATCTTTGTATGCGAATTTGGCATGCAAAGGTACAAAAAAAAACGCTCATCATCTATGTGAAGGACATTTTTTTTCCGATTTTTGATACTTTTCTGCCATTTTTTGATGATTATTAAAAAAAAATGTGTATCTTTGCAAAACTTATAAATAACTATACACTCAACATGGCTAAGTATAATCTATCTGAGAAGAAGGAGAGGGATGCCACCTACAGCACATTGGTCAGCCCGGCCCTGATGGACGAACTGAAGGAGCGTATACTGGACTTGGTGGTCATGCAGAAGAAGTACAAGGACAAGAACTACTCTGCACGCAAGCTCGCCGACGACCTGGGCACTAACACCCGCTATGTGTCGGCCGTTGTGAACGTGCGCTTCCGCATGAACTACACATCGTTCATCAACAAGTACCGCATCGAGGAGGCTATGTCCATCCTCACCGACAAGCGCTATGAGAACCTACGCATCGAAGAGGTCAGCGACATGGTTGGCTTTTCCAACCGCCAGTCGTTCTACGCCTCTTTTTACAAATTTACCGGCATCACGCCCAAGGAATACCGCGTACAGTATTCGTCAGGCGGGAAGTACCGCAAGAAACCCTAACCGCACAAGACTTACCTGATGAGTCCGTCAACAGACTTCAACTACAATGACGAGCGCTTTGCCGACGTACAGATGCTGCGTTACCGCCTCGACGGATTCGAACAGCTGACGTTACGCCGGAAAGAGTTTATTTACTATCTCGCAAAGGCCACCCTTTACGGCCGCGACATCACTTTTGACCAGTTTGGTCGCTACAACTTATTGATACGCAGGACGCTGGAGGCCATCTACACCGACCTAAGGGTTGACCACGACAGCGCCGACTTCCAGGCCATGGCCGTCTACCTCAAGCGGCTGTGGTTCTCAAATGGCATCTATCATCACTATGGTGCCGAGAAGTTCACGCCGGCCTTCAGCCCGCAGTTCCTGCGCCAGGCCATGGCGACGGTTGATGCACGCCGTCTGCCGCTGGCCGACGGACAGACCGTCGACGGCCTCTACGACCTACTCTACCCTATCATCTTCCTGCCGGAGGTGATGCCCAAGCGCATCAACAAGGCTGACGGCGACGACCTCGTCGTCACATCGGCATGCAACTTCTACCAAGGGGTGACGCAACAGGAGGCCGAGGCGTTCTATGCCAACCTGAAGGAGCAGCACCAAGGCAACAACATGCCCTCCTTTGGGCTCAACTCCACACTGGTGAAGGATGGCGACGGGCGCATCAGCGAACAGCCATGGACCACCAGCGGCAAGTATGGCGCAGCACTGCGTCACATCGTCTACTGGCTTCAGCGGGCCCGCAACGTAGCCGAGAGCGAACAGCAACAGCACGTCATCGACCTGCTGATAAGCTACTACACCACGGGCGACCTCAGCACCTTCGACAGCTACAGCATCGCCTGGCTGCAACTGCTCGACGGCCGCGTTGACTTCATCAACGGCTTCATCGAGGTATATGGCGACCCCTTAGGGCTGAAAGGCTCATGGGAAGGGCTGGTCGAATATGTCGACGTGGAGGCCACACACCGCACACACACCATCAGCAGCAATGCACAATGGTTCGAGGACCACTCGCCCGTTGACCCACGCTTCCGCAAGCCAGTGGTAAAGGGCGTCTCGGCACGCGTCATCTGCGCCGCCATGCTCGGTGGCGACGAGTATCCCTCAACGGCCATCGGCATCAACCTGCCCAACGCCGACTGGATAAGGGCTGAATATGGCTCAAAGAGCATCACCATCAGCAACATCACCGACGCATATAACCGGGCTGCACATGGCAACGGCTTCAGAGAAGAGTTTGTCATCGACAAGGCGACGCTCTCCATGATAGAAGAATACGGCGATGCCTGCGACACGCTGCACACCGACCTGCACGAGTGTCTGGGGCACGGCAGCGGACAGCTCCTGCCCGGTGTCGACCCCGATGCACTGAAAGCTTACGGCAACACCATCGAGGAGGCACGCGCCGACCTCTTCGCACTCTACTTCCTCGCCGACGAGAAGCTGGTGGAGCTGGGATTGCTGCCCAACAACGAGGCCTACAAGGCCGAGTACTACACCTACATGATGAACGGCCTGCTGACCCAGCTGGTGCGCATAGAGCCGGGCCGGCAGATAGAGGAGGCACACATGCGCAACCGGGCCCTGATAGCCCGTTGGTGCATGGCCAACAGCAACTGCCTGCACCTGGTGAGACAGGAGGGAAAGACTTTTGTCAGCATCACCTCCTACGAGGAGCTACGACAGACGGTGGCACGCCTGCTGGCCGAAGTGCAACGCATCAAGAGCGAAGGCGACTACGAGGCGGCCCGACAGCTGGTCGAGGACTATGCCGTCAGCATCGACCCGCAGCTGCACGACGAGGTGCTCAACCGCTACCGTCGGCTCGACCTGGCTCCCTATAAGGGATTCATCAACCCCTGGTTGCTGCCGGTGACCGACCACCAGGGACACATCACCGACATTCAGGTGAACTACGCCGAGAGCTACGACCACCAGATGCTGCGCTACAGCACTGAATATGGAACGCTGATTTGAGAGGTGAAAGACGAGAAACGAAATGGACATCCAACAGAAAGTAAAGGAAATCAAGCTGTCGTTCCGCTTAGCCATGGACGGTGCCACCGCACAGTCCATGCGCCAGAAGGGCCTCAGCTACCGACTGAACTGGGGCGTAACGCTACCTCGCCTACGACAGATGGCCGACGAGCTGGCCGCCGACATGAAAGGAGATGCAGAGGAAGCTGACAGTACTATTCCTACAGGCGGCGACTCTGCCGTCGCAAACCAAGACGGCCCTGCCGTTGCAACCCAATCCAGCAGGAGCTACGCGCTGGCCCTGGCACTATGGAAGGAGGATGTGCGCGAGTGTAAGATTCTGGCCACCATGCTCATGCCCCCCGACGAGATGCTGCCTGAGGTGGCCGACATCTGGATGGAGCAAATCACCACGGTCGAGGTGGCCGAACAGGCAGCCTTCAACCTCTTCCAGCATCTGCCCTACGCTGCCGACAAGGCGTTCCTTTGGATTGCCGCCCAGGACGAGCTGCCACAGATTTGCGGCTACCATGTCCTCAGCCGGCTGTTCATGCAGCGCCAGGAGCCCAACGAGCGCGCCATCAACGAGTTCATCGACCAGGCACTCGCTGCCCTCCAGAGCACCACCCCCGCACTGCGCAAGGCGGCCATGCAGAGCGTCATCCACTTTGCCGGCATGGGGCTGATGTATGAACGCGTGGCACGCTCAGCCATCCACAGCATCCACCTCGACTTCCTATGAGCCTGACCGTCCTCCTGCTGCTATCCTTGTCGTTGGCCATGGACTGCTTCTCGGTGTCGGTAGTGAGCGGGGCCATTCTGCAGTCGTTCCATGGCCGCGTCATCCTCCGCACCAGCCTCCTGTTCGGAATCTTCCAGGCGCTGATGCCCTTCCTGGGCTGGGCCGCCGTCAGTCTCTTTGCCGCCAGCATCGCCCACTATGGTCATTGGATAGCCTTTGCACTGCTGCTGTTCATCGGTGGAAAGATGATTGTAGAGTCTTTGAGCAACGACGATGGCCATCAGTCATTCAACCCCCGCCAGCTAAAGACACAGCTGCTGCTGGCCGTGGCCACCAGCATCGACGCCCTGGCCGTGGGTGTGTCGATGGCCGTCACGGGCTACACCTCGCTCAGCCAGCTGCCCCAGCCACTCGCTGTCATCGGCATCACCTCGCTGCTCCTCTCCTGGGCAGGCTATCTGCTGGGCATCCGCTTCGGCCACCACATAGCCAAGGTCATCCGTCCTGAGCTGTTCGGCGGCATTATCCTCGTAGCACTGGCATTTAAAACGCTATTAACATGAAAATTAATAACAACACTTAAACTCTTTATCAAGATGGCAACAAAACACATTCAGTACGAAACAAAGGGCACCTGCTCAAAGCTCATCGACGTGACCTGCGACGAGAACAACGTCATCCAGCAAGTCTTCTTCCTCGGCGGCTGCAACGGCAACCTTCAGGGCATCTCACAGCTGGTGCGCGGACAGAAGATTGACGACGTCCTGCCCCGCCTCAACGGCATCCGCTGCGGCACCAAGGGCACTTCATGCCCCGACCAGCTATGTCGTGCGCTGGAGCAGCTGCGCAATGCCCCGTTAGAGGTCTGACAAAGAAAAACGGTCGAAATGCTTGCGGCAATGCACAAAAAATTGTACCTTTGCACCCCATAAGCAGAACGACAAAAAACACACACAAGAAAATGTTAACACTCAAACTCATCACCGAGCAGACCGAGCGCGTCATCAGCGGCTTGGAGAAGAAGCACTTTGAGGGTGCACGTGAAGCTATCAACCGCGTGCTGGACATCGATCGCCAGCGTCGCGATGCCCAGCAGCAGTTAGACAAGAACCTGAACGAGCAGAAGCAGCAGTCGGGCCAGATAGGACGGCTGATGAAGGAGGGTCGCCGCGACGAGGCGGAGGCCGCCAAGCAGAAGGTGAGCGCACTGAAGGACAGCTCGAAGCAGCTGGAAGAGGCTATGAACAAGGCCCAGGACGAGATGAACGCCCTGCTGTGCCAGATTCCCAACATACCCTACGACGAGGTGCCTGAAGGCAGAACTGCCGAGGACAACCGCGTGGTGAAGAGCAACCTGAAGGATTGCACCGCCGACGACACCGTGGGCAACTGGAGCGTCAACCCCTCGTTGGGCATTGACAATCCCCTACCCCACTGGGAGCTGGCCAAGAAATACAACCTCATCGACTTCGACCTGGGCGTGAAGATTACTGGTGCCGGTTTCCCAGTCTACATCGGCAAGGGCGCACAGCTGCAGCGCGCGCTCATCAACTTCTTCCTCGACGAGGCGCGGGCCTCTGGCTACACTGAGGTGATGCCCCCCACGGTGGTCAACGCCGCCTCAGGCTACGGCACAGGCCAGCTGCCCGACAAGGAGGGACAGATGTATCACTGCGAGGTGGACGACTTCTACCTTATCCCCACGGCCGAAGTGCCCGTGACGAACATCTACCGCGACGTCATCCTCGACGAGGCCCAGCTGCCCATCAAGAACTGTGCCTACACCGAGTGCTTCCGCCGCGAGGCAGGCTCCTACGGCAAGGACGTGCGCGGCCTGAACCGCCTGCATGAGTTCTCGAAGATTGAAATTGTGCGCATCGACAAGCCTGAGCACTCTAAGGAGAGCCACAAGGAGATGCTGCAGCACGTCGAGGGACTGCTCAAGAAGCTGGAGCTGCCCTACCGCATCCTACTGCTCTGTGGTGGCGACCAGAGCTTCACCAGCGCCATCTGCTACGACTTCGAGGTCTACAGTGAGGCCCAGGGCCGATGGCTGGAGGTCAGCTCAGTCAGTAACTTCGACACCTACCAGGCCAACCGTCTGAAGTGCCGTTACCGTCGTCAGGACACCAAGAAGACAGAGCTGTGCCACACCCTCAACGGCTCCGCCCTTGCCCTGCCCCGCATCGTGGCCGCACTGCTGGAGAACAACCAGACGCCTGAGGGCATACGCATACCGAAGGCACTGCAGAAGTACACCGGCTTCGACCTCATCAGCTAACTATCATAAGGAGAGCAAAAAAAGATGGTGCACCAGGTGCACCATCTTTTTTGCATCCCTCATTTTATAAGATGTAACCAGTTGCCGAAATTTGGAAAGAAAACAAATACAATATATATGATCCATACATATATCACACTTCCAACAGTTTTTCCTTTCCCGGCAAAGGAGCCGTGGATGGTCGTAGACAGCACAGAGGACATAAAAAAAATATCATATTGAGAATGACACATAAAGGAATCATCTGCGGCATACTGGCGGCCGTCTGCTATGGCACTAACCCTTTCGGGGCATTACCGCTCTATGAGGAGGGCGTAAACACATCGTCCGTCCTCTTTTACCGTTTCTCCATGGCGGTGCTGATGCTGGCCGTCATGCTGCTCATAGAACGCAAGTCCTTCCGAATTAACGGTGGCGAGCTGAAGACGCTTGCCACGCTCGGACTGCTCTTTGCCGCATCAAGCATCACTTATTACCAGAGTTTCCGATTCATGGATGCCGGCATAGCCTCCACCATCCTTTTTGTCTATCCTGTGATGGTGGCTGTCATCATGGCTACATGTTTCAAGGAGAAGGTCACGGCATCAACCGTAACGGCCATCCTCCTCGCCCTGGTGGGCATCTGCTTATTATACAGGGGCGATGCAGGCATCTCGCTCAGCCCGACAGGCGTGCTTCTGGTCATGGTGTCGTCGCTGACCTACGCAGTCTATATCGTAGTGGTACGCTCGGCCATGCCGCTTCGCCCGTCGACGAACCAGTCCGGCACCCACATGTCGTCGCTGAAGCTCACATTCTATGTGCTGCTCATATGCATGCTGTCTTTGCTGGCCTATTCGTTCACCTCACCCCACCTGCATCTGATGCTGCCCCCATCGCCCCGTGCATGGTTTTTTGCCTGCTGGCTGGGCCTGGTGCCGACGGTGCTCTCGCTGGTGCTGATGACCGTTGCCGTTCACGAGGTGGGCGCCACCCCCACAGCCATCATGGGAGCCCTCGAACCACTAACGGCCGTAGCTATCGGCGTGACAGTGTTTGGCGAATCATTCACCCCGCGTCTCGCCGTCGGGATAGTGCTCATTCTCTCAGCCGTCCTGCTCATTGTGCTAGGGAAAACACTCCATCTGCGCACCCATCAGTCACACCTATAACAAAACACACGATGACGATACAAGAATTTTGAGTTATGACCTTACCCAAGTTTATCATCACTATGGACGGAACATTTCGCCTTGGCATGGTTAACCAACATAAAGACCTGCTAAAGCCAGGCGATCAATGCATTGGCGGTGGCTACTACATGTTCGACTATGTTTCCAATCGCATCGTCCTGGACCGTAGCTCCTACGATTTCGGAAAACCGAAGTGGCACCTGCTCGAACGGCTGAAGGTGCCCTCCGTTTATAAAGGCCTTCGCCTTATCTACGTCTATGACGATGGCTTTCACGATGATTTCCGCGTGAGCGAGGAGCTTGACATTGAGTATTATGATTGACTATTCCTGCTTCTGACAGTTGTTAACCAGTCGTTTGCCTAACTCGAAAGCGTTCTGAAGATCTTGAGGGAAGTGCTCGTCGCGATACTTCCGCTTGTCCTCTTCCTTGAATACGGTCATGGCGTAACGGGAATAGTCGGTAAACTGATAGGTGTTGCAAGCATAGAGAGTCTCACTATGGCCGAAATTCTCGCGCAGCTGGATACAGATCAGTACGGTATCGCTGCCTCGTGAGGCAGCAATGCCTGAACTTTTCACCGCGTCAGCCTTATCGCCAGTACCGAACAGTACTCCGTCAAGTAGCGTCCCTCTTCTTGTCTCTATTTTCAGTTCCTTTGTCATAATGGCTGCAATAATGCGATTAAGTGAGTGCAAAGAAAACTCGTTTTCATTTGCCGAACGTGAGCATCTTCGCAAATCCATTTGCAAAGTTACTGCGAATCAATGAGCCCGCAAAATCCTCAAATACTGATAATTTTCGCACTATCATGCTGATAATTTTCGCAGTATCGGGAAAAAGCAGTACCTTTGCACTCGCAAGCTTATGCGAAGTTAGGCTGCGCCTCAGCCCAAAGCGAGCTTTCTGCATTCGGCTTGCACTAACTTTGTCACCCGCAATGTACAACAAGAAGATCCCCATAGACATCAACTGCGGTTTCCGTATTGCCATCGAAGTGATGGGCGGCAAGTGGAAACCATATATCATCTACGAACTGCTCGACGGCGTGAAGCGTCCCAGCGAACTCCAGCGACGCATGCCCGAGGCAAGCGAGCGTGTACTTGCCCAACAACTAAAGGAACTGGTAGAGTATGGCGTTGTGGAGAAAAAGGTCATCGACCCCGTATGCCGTCATTCCGAATACAGCCTAACCGACCTTGGCCGAACCCTCATCCCCATCATCGAGCAGCTGCGCAACTGGGGCAACGACTTCCGTCCACGCATGGAGCAGATTCTGAAAGAGAAAGAATGATGCCGACTCACGACGGCCAGCAGTCAGACAAGGATTAGTACCAAATAAATCGGAATTTATGGAGATAAAAAACAGACCCAACCCCAATGAGGCCTTCCCGAATCCTAAGATTCCAAGCCTCTGCTTCATCAAGAACGTGGTGAAGAACCCGCGTATCATCATCGGCGATTATACTTATTACGACGATGTGGATGGTGCTGACCAGTTCGAGAAGCATGTCACTCATTTCTACGACTTCATAGGTGACCGGCTGATTATTGGCAAATTCTGCGCTATTGCCAAGGGTGTGGAGTTTGTCATGAATGGAGCCAACCATAGGATGGATGGCGTGACAACCTATCCGTTTTATGTCATCGGTGGTGACTGGGGAAGTGCCATTGCACCAGTGAAAGACGAATTGCCTCTGAAGGGTGATACCACTGTGGGCAATGACGTCTGGATTGGTCAGAATGTAACCATTATGCCAGGCATTAATATCGGTGATGGAGCCATCATCGGAGCAAATTCTGTCGTGGCTTCAGACATTCCTCCATACGCTGTTGCCGTGGGAAATCCCTGCCGAGTGGCCAAAATGCGTTTTGATGACGAATTCATCGCCTATCTGTTGCAACTGAAATGGTGGGATTGGGACATAGAGAAGATAGAACGTAACTTCAAAGCCTTGTCAAGTGGCGATTTGTATTTAATCAAAGAGATTAAAGATTAGTTATTACATATATGGTTATACTGATAACAGGTGCTTCACATACGGGTAAAACGCTTCTTGCACAGCGTATGCTTGAGAAAAATAAGTATCCATATCTGTCTATAGATCACTTAAAAATGGGTATGATCCGAAGTGGTAAGACTAATCTTACCCCAGAAGACGATGATGCCCTTACGGATGAGCTTTGGCCGATTGTGCGTGAAATGATAAAGACTGCAATAG
>Ga0310691_10005459_pt1 | contig 13915 bp, 13 predicted proteins | sample 176DNAGHGlowgp2_FD_203887 | JGI IMG/M metagenome (GOLD analysis project Ga0310691, IMG submission 203887) | Sheep rumen microbial communities from Palmerston North, Manawatu-Wanganui, New Zealand - 1766 DNA GHGlow gp2 (v2) (version 2) | ecosystem: Host-associated > Mammals > Digestive system >... | reverse complement strand
CGCCGTCAAAAAACTGACGCTTAGCGGCTTGGTTGTTGTACGCACTTTTACCCACGACAACACCAATACTTTTCGGATGTTGAGACTTGACTTTTATTAGCAGGTCTCATCAGTGCAGGACGGATCATCCGGTGGAATCCACGCGGGAGATTTACGAGCTGTCGAAGCGACTTCTCCGGGAACTGTGGAAGGACAGAAGGCCGCTGAGGCTTATGAGCATCGCTCTTTCCAACCTGACAAGAGAAGATGAGGGCGGGCAGATGTCGCTGTTTGGAGACGAGGACAGCGGCAGACGGGAACGCGATGTAAAGCTGGACAAGGCGGTGGACGCTTTGCGCAGCAAGTTCGGCGCCGACATCATCCAGCGCGGCACGGTTATGAAGGATGGACTCCAGGTTGCCCGAAAGTTCAAGGGCAAGCAGGCATCCGAGCAGGAAAAATGAATTCTGAGAAATGAATCGGGTAGGAAACTGACAAGAGCCCGTCAGTATCCTGCCCGATTCATTGCATTTCTCTCAAAGTAGAAATGCGTTATCCTTCAACTCGGTTCATGCCTTTTGGCCACCTCGACAAATGCCTGAACCTGCGGCAGAGCAAAATAATCGGAGCGATAGAGAATATGTGTTTTGCGTGAAAAATCTTGTCCGTCTTTGAAACGGATCGGCTCTGCAGTCCCTTGAAATCTGCCGAGACATATCCCGGACAGAATAGACCAGCCCACACCTTGATTCACGGGAGTCAGGATGGGCCCTACATCGCGATGATCAGTTTTGACTATAAAGGACGCAGGTCTTGCTCACTCACCCACGCGGCAAGGTCAGCCATATATCCAGCATCGCTCTCACGGGCGATAAAGGTCAGCTCGTTCAGAGCGCTTTGATCATGTGCCTGGTTCATAACAAGACAATGCTGATCCTCCGAGAGGATCATGTTGCCTCCTCGCCATGTGTATTCGCCGCGCACGATGGCAAAGGATGTTTCACCGTTCATCATATCCCGATACACGTTTATGCTGCCGGTGGCGTTGATGTGATTATCCACTTTGGGGTAGCAGGCCATAAAATCCGTCAGCACCTCCGGCATACGATAACGGGCATAGTTGACGGAAACGCCCATACGCAGTGTTCCGAAGAATTCACCGTTATAGGACGCAGCGTAATCCTTCAGCCGGCCACCGCCTCCGTGGCGGTGCGCACCTCCGGCAGAATGCTCTCCAGCGCGGGTGTGGGCTGCAAGCTTTTTTGGAGCGAACAAACAGTTGAAGCTGCAAATTCTCTTCAATTGTCTGCAGGCGCTTTGTGATGGTGCCGACCGTTGTGAAAAAAGGCCCGGATATGAACAGCTCGAAGGTACCCGGCGTAGCAGTCCAACGCACAGCCAGAAGAATCATGGACGGCAAACTGTATATCAGACACTGAGGAATACAGGAATTTTACAGGCTTTCATGCCCGAACTGTTCCTTCGCGATCTGAATGAGCTTCAGCTCCGGCTCGCCGAGATAGACGCCCTTTCGGTAGAAGATATGCACCTCCCAGGTTTCCGGCTCCGGGCCGAGGGAGAAGTATTCTACTGCCGCGCCGGGATTGGCAAGTTGGGTCGTCAGATAGGGAATGATGGTATAGCCCATCCCTGTTGCCGCCATACGCAGACAGCTGATGTTGCTGGAAAATTCCATCTTGATATTGGGGCGGATGTGCTCGTGCCGGAAGTAGCGGTTACAAAAACTTCGCATGGCATGCTCCGGAAAAAGGAGAAAGAAATCCGCGTTGTTGAGCGCACCGCTTTTGACGGCGTTCTTTCCGGGAATACAGTCCTCTTTGCCAATATTCCCGGCTTTTGCTGCAAGCACCAGTTCTTCGGAGTAGATTAGCTCGCTGCTCAAGCCCTTGAGATCATCCTGCCCGGCCAGCGGCAGCAGCACCATATCCACGCGGCCGGATCGCAGCTCTTCAAAGAGTTTCTTGCCGCTCGCGGTGAAGACCTCCGTCTCTATGCCGGGATAGATGGCGGCAAATTCCGGCAGGATGCGCGGCATCATGTAGGAGGCTCTGTCGCGGGAGGTGCCGATCGTGAGCTTGCCGCTCATATGCTGGGTAATGTCCCGCATCTGGCGCTTGAGCTGCTCGTTTTCCAGCAGAATTGCCCGCGCCCGTTCCACGTAGCAGCGCCCGGCGTAGGTCAGCGACATGGGCGTCGTGGAGCGGTCAAAGAGCTGCGCGCCCAGTTCGTCCTCCACACATTTGAGATAATGACTCAGCGCGGGCTGCGAGATGTAGAGCTTCTCGGCAGCCCGCGTCATATTGCGGGTCTCGGCGAGCGTCAGGATATATTTCATCTGCCGAAATTCCATGATGCAGCCCCCTCAAAGGTTGTTGTCGATCACAGTATAAAACAGACTTCGTCAAGTTGCAATAACATCATGAGATTTTATTTATCGACTTGATATAAAAAATAGTATTTCACATATCACACTTTCTCTATTATACTGTTTTCAGAAACACCGGAATCCTAAAACCTGACAACAGGGAGGAAATGACAATGGACAGAGAGAGAATTATCCGCAAGGCGCAGGAAGAGTTTGCCGAGCGCCTCAATTCCGAGCTTGACCGCATCGAGCTCATGAAGCAGGAAGCAGAACCCAAGGATTATTCCAAGCTTGAAAAGATCGTGGTCGGCGTCATGCCCGGCGACGGCACCGGCCCAGTCCTCATGGAGCACGCCCTGCGCGTTGCCAATGAGCTTGTCAAGGACGAGGTCGCCTCCGGCAAGATCGAGTTTCGCACCATCGAGGGCATGACCATCGAAAACCGGGTTGCCAAGATGCAGAGTCTGCCGGACGAGGTCCTGGCCGCCTGCAAGGAATGTGACGTACTGGTCAAGGGACCCTTCATCACCCCGCGCGCGGGCGACGGCCTGCCCAATCTGGTCTCTGCCAACAGCCTTCTCAGAAGAGAACTCCAGCTTTTCGCCGCTGTGCGCCCCATCCGCATCCCGGACAAGGGCATCGACTGGACCTTCTTCCGTGAAAACATCGAGGGCGAATACATCCTCGGCAACCGTGGCATCCGCGTGGGGGACGAGCTGGCGATCGACTTCAAGGTCTGCACCCGCCCGGGCGCCGAGCGCATCGCCCGCGCCGCCTTCGAATTTGCCCGCAAAAACGGCAAGCACAATGTAACCGTCGTCACCAAGGCCAATATTGTAAAACTCGTTGACGGCGACTTCCTCCAGGCAGTCCATCGCATCGGCGAAGCCGAGTACCCCGAGATCGAGATCCGAGAGGAGCTGGTGGACTCCATGGCAGCCAAGCTCGGAAGTGAGACCTTCATGCAGGGCATCGACGTGATCGTTCTCCCAAACCTCTACGGCGATATCGTGACCGACGTTGCCGCCGAGATGCAGGGCGGCCTCGGCACTGCGTCCTCCTCCAATATCGGCAGCCGCTACGCCCTCTTTGAGGCGATCCACGGCGCGGGCCTTCGCATCATGCAGTCCGGCCGCGGTCCCTGGGCAAACCCGGGAAGTCTCATCCGCGCCATGGGCGAGATGCTGGCCCACATCGGCTATGGCGACCGCAAGGCCATCCTCGACAAGGCCATGGATATCTGCACCGTCACGGAAAAGAAGCTCGTCATCACCGGGCGGCAGGACGGCTGCACCGGCGCAGAGTTTTCCGACTACCTCATCGACACCATCCGTCAGCTTCGCGCTGAATAAAGAAGGGAGAGCACCATGGGCAAATCGCTTACCAGAAAGATCCTCGAATCGCATTTCGTCTCCGGCAGCATGACGCCGGGAGAGGAGATCTTCATCAAGGTCGACCAGACCCTGACCCACGACATCAACGCCGTCATGACCTACCTGGCCTTTGAGGCCATCGGTCTGCCAAGAGTCCGCACCGAGTGCTCGGTCAGCTATCTCGACCACAATCTCCTGTACGTCAACAACATGACCCCGGACGATCACATCTATCTCCAGAGCGTGGCAAAGAAGTACGGCGTCTATGTCTCCCGGCCCGGCAACGGCATCTGCCATACCGTGCATGTGGCCCGCTTCGGCGTGCCCGGCAAAATCAGCATGGGCGGCGACAGCCACACGCCTCACGGCGGCTCCATCGGCATGCTCTGCATCGGCGTGGGCGGCATGGACGTGGCCACCGCCATGACGGGCGTCCCCATGCGGCTCAAAATGCCGAAGATCGTGAAGGTCAATCTCACCGGCGAGCTTCGCCCCGGCGTCAACGCCAAGGAAGTCATCCTCGAGATGCTGCGGCGTGAGAGCGTCAAGGGCGGCCTCGGCAAGGTCTATGAATATGTCGGCCCCGGCGCCGCGTCGCTCGAGGTTCCTCAGCGCGCCACCATCGCCAATATGGGCGCTGAGATGGGCGCCACCACCTCCATCTTCCCGGCAGACGAGCAGGTGAAAAAGTTCCTCACCGCTCAGGGCCGTGCGAAGGATTACGTAGAGCTGCTGCCCGACGAGGATGCGGAGTATGACGAGGTCATCGAGCTCAACATGTCCGAGCTTGAGCCGCTCATGGCCTGCCCGCACCTGCCGGACAACGTAAAGCCCCTGCATGAGGTGGAGAAGAAGCCCGTGCAGCAGGTCTTCATCGGCTCCTGCACCAATACCAGCTACGCAGATGTGGCCAAGGCAGCCCTGGTCTTCAAGGGTCACCATGTAAATGAAAACGTCCAGTGCACCTGCGGTATCGCCTCCCGCCAGACGTATAAAGAATTGCTGCGTGACGGGTATCTGGACATGCTGGTGGACGCCGGCGTGCGCCTGCTGGAAATCTCCTGCGGCCCCTGCTGCGCCATCGGCCAGACCCCGCCCACAAACGGCGTCGCGGTGCGTACCTCGAACCGCAACTTCAAGGGCCGCGCCGGAAACCCCACGGCGGAGATCTATCTCGTGAGCCCCGAGAGCGCCGCAGCCACCGCCATTCTCGGCACCTTTGCCACCGCTGAGGACGTCCTCGGCGAGAACGTAAAAGAGCTTGCGAACATCCATGAGCCGGACGCCTATATCGTGGACGATTCCATGCTCATCCCGCCGCTGCCGCCCGAGGAAGCCGAGAAGGTGGAGATCACCCGCGGCCCCAACATCAAGTTCCTCCCGGTGCCCGATGTGCCGGAGCAGGTGCTGGATGTGCCGGTTTCCCTCAAAACCCTCGACAACGTCTCCACCGACGACATCACCCCCGCAAGCGCGGAGTTTTCCTCCATGCGCTCCAATATCCCCCTGATGAGCCAGTACTGCTACCATCGCTACGCCCCGGACTTCGCCGCGAGGGCAAAGGAGCTGGGCAAGAGCATCATCATCGGCGGCGAGAACTACGGCCAGGGCTCGTCCCGTGAGCACGCGGCCATCAACCCCATGTTCCTCGGCGTCAAGTGTGTCATCGCCAAGAGCATCGCTCGCATCCACAAGGGCAACCTCGTCAACCACGGCATCATCCCCATGCTCTTTGAAGACCCCGCCGCCTATGACAGCATCGACCAGGGCGACGAGCTGCGCATCGAAAATCTCCTTGACCAGATCCCGACCCGCCGCGTCGTGGTCAAGGATGTGACCAAGCACTTTGAGTTTACCGTGAAGCTGGATCTCACCGACAACGAGATCGAAGTCGTCCTCGCGGGCGGTCAGCTCCGCTTCCTGAAAAAACAACTGGAAAACAAGTAAAGAGGGAGGAAAAGAACATGTACGTTTATGTCGGCTGCCGCACCACCAAGCAGCGCAATGCCAGAGGCGAGGGCCTCAAGACCTATGAGATCCTTCCGGATGGAAGCTGGAAAGAGCTGCAGTGCCTGTTTGTGGAGGACAACCCCTCCTATCAGACGCTGGACCGGGAAGGGAAGTACCTCTACTCCGTCCATGGGGATCTGACCAAGGTCTCCAGCTATAAGATCCTGCCTGACCACACGCTGGAGCATCTGAACACCATCGACATCGGCGGCAAAAACCCAGTGGATGTGACGGTGGACAGGGAAAACCGCCATGTGATCGTGGCGACATTGCAGGGCGGCACGCTCTATACCATCGCCCGCAATGCTGACGGCTCCCTCGGCGAAGTCGTGGCAAAGTATACCTACGAGGGCAAGGAGCCCGGCAAGGTCTCCACCATCCATCAGTGCCTGTGGGATCACACGAGAAACTATCTCTTCGCCGCCGCCCAGGGCCGTGTCAACGGCTTCGGACAGTTCCGCTGCCTCCGTTACAACCATGAGACCGGCGAATTTACCCAGACCGCGAAATTCCTCTCCCGCACCTGGGACGAGCCGCGTCATGCCGCCGTCCATCCCAACAACCGCTGGGTCTATATGTGTGAGGAGAAGGGCAACAAGGTGCTCTACTTCCAGTTCGACGAGAAGACCGGCAGCATGGAGGCCATGCAGGAGCTGACCACCGTGCCCGAGACCGTCACCGGCTACTCCGACGCAAGCGAGGTCATGGTCGATCCCAGCGGGCGCTACGTCCTGGTCTCCAACCGCTATACCGATTCCATGGCGGTTTACCGCATCGACCCCGTCACCGGTTATCTCAAGAACACCAGCTTCTTCCCCTGCCTCGGCAAGACGCCGCGCTTCTTCTGCTTTGCTCCCAACGGCAAGTGCTATGTTGCCAACGAGGACAGCGACACCGTCATTGAATTTGATTTCGACTCCGTCACCGGCCAGCTCACCCCGACGCTGAACATCGTCCGTACCGGCAGCCCTGTCTGCCTTGTGTTTGCGGAATAAGCCAATTCAACTGAATTATAGAAAGGAAGCTGTACCATGAATCTCGGGCTTCTCTCCCTGATCCTTCTGCTTGCGGCGATCGTCCTCGGCTTTACCCGTAAAGCCAACGTTGGCATCCTCTGCATCGGCTTTGCCATGGTGTTGACCCTCATTTTCCCCGGCTCCGTCAAAGCAAAAGACGTGCTTGCGGGCTTTTCCACGTCTCTCTTTATCCAGATGGCGGGCGTCATGTATCTCTTTGCCATCATCAACGCAAACGGCACCCTGGAGCTCATGGCCAAAAAGTGCGTGAGCGTGGTTCCGGCAAAGCTCATCCCAGCCGTAATGTTCGTGATCGGCATGGCGCTGTCGGCCTCCGGCCCGGGCTCCATTCCCTGCCTTGCCATTATCCCTGTGATTGCGATCCCACTTTCTGTCTCCGCCGGCATTAACCCCATCATGGTCGCCATCATCGGCGACATGGGCGCCATGGCCGGACGCATGAGTCCGCTGACCCCGGAGGCCGCTGTCGTGCGCAACCTCATGGAGGAACAGGGCCTGGTCGGCGATACGGTCCCCATCATGCTCTGCACCGCCGTCACCTGTGTCATCACCGCGATCATCGTCTTTGTCTACTATAAGGGCTGGAAGGTCAATAAGTCCGACAACGGCGGCGTGAAGGAAGAGCTCCCTGCCTTCAACTGGAAGCAGTGGCTCAGCCTTGCCTGCCTGCTGGTGCTTGCCATCGGCGTCCTCTTCCTCGGCTGGAATGTGGGCTTGACCGGCTTCCTACTCGGCTCCCTGCTGATCGTGGTCGGCTGCGGCACTGAGAAAAAGGCTGTGGGCGGCGTGCCCTGGGGCGTCATCATCATGGTGCTCGGCGTCGGCATGCTCATGAACATCGTCAAGCTCTCCGGCGGTATCGATCTGCTGGTCACGGCGCTTGAGTCTGTCATGGGCCCGAAGAGCGCGGCTCCTGTCATGGCAATCACGGCGGGCGTCATGTCCTTCTTCTCCTCCGGCCTCGGCGTGGTGTTCCCGACGCTGATTCCCATCTGCGGCAGTCTTGCAACCTCCATCGGCGCAGACGGTGTGCTGTTGGTCGCTATGGTCGTCATCGGCGGCACCATTGCGGGTTATACCCCCATCTCCACCACCGGCGCGCTCATTATGGCGGGCGTCGCCCAGCAGGAAAACGCGGAGGAACGCTTCCCCCAGAACAAGCTCTTTGTGGAACTCTTCGCCGTATCCTTCCTGAACATTGCCGTCCTGGCGCTTATGTCCATCCTCGGCATCTATTCCCTGTTCGTCTGATCTTACATGAAACACGGAGGGGCGCAAAGCCCCTCCGTGTATTGGAAAGGAGAGAAACGCATGGCGATTCATATTGTTACCGAGGCAAACCGCTGCCTCAACTGCAAAAAGCCCATGTGTCAGCAGGGCTGTCCGGTCCATACTTCGATCCCCGTTGTCATCCAGCTTTTTAAGCAGAACAGGCTCATGGAGGCCGGGGAGATGCTCTTTGAGAATAACCCTCTCTCCGCTGTCTGCTCCATCGTCTGCAACCATGAAAAACAGTGTGCCGGAAACTGCATCCGCGGCAGAAAAGACACCCCCGTGCATTTTTCCAGCATTGAAGCATACATCTCCGACATGTATCTCGACCGCATGATCGTGGAGAGACCCGAGATGAAAAAGGATAAAAAGGTCGCCGTCATCGGCTGCGGCCCTGCCGGGATGACCGTCGCCATCAAGCTTGCGCAGCGGGGTTACCCCGTCACCGTCTTCGAGTGGAAGGGCAAGATCGGCGGCATGCTGCAGTACGGCATCCCGGAGTACCGTCTGCCCAAGAGCTTCCTGGATCGCTATCAGACCCGCATGGAGGAGATGGGCATCACCATCCGCACCAACACCACCATCGGCGCGGTGCTGATGATCGACAATCTCTTCCGCGACGGGTACAAGTCCGTCTTCATCGGCACCGGTGCTGAGAAGCCCCGTGCTCTGGACATGGAGGGAGAGAGCCTCGGCAATGTCCACTACGGTCTCAACTACCTTGCCAATCCCCAGGGACATAAGCTGGGCGATTCGGTGGCCGTCATTGGCATGGGAAACGCAGCCATGGACGTGGCACGCACCGCGCTTCGCAACGGGTCGAGACATGTGACGCTCTACGCCCGCAGCAAGAACGTCACCGCCAGCTCCAGTGAGGTCGCCTACGCCGAGCTTGACGGAGCCGAGTTTGTCTTCGGTATGCAGATCGAGAAGATCACAGATGAGGGCCCGGTTTTCAAGAAAGCTGTTTTTGATGAAAACGATCAGATCATGGGCTACGAGGAAGAACCCGTTCAGGTTCACGCCGACTCCACCATCATCTCCATCAGCCAGACGCCGCGCCGCAAGCTGGTGCGCACGACGGAAGGACTGGAAGCGGGGGAGCGCGGCACGATCACCGTGGACGAAAACTACATGACCACCCGTCCCGGCGTCTTTGCGGCGGGCGATGTGGTTACCGGCGCCAAGACCGTCGTTCACGCCGTGGACGGCGCGAAGAAGGCCGCCGAGGCCATGATCCGATATATGGAACAGATAGATTAAAACAGGAACGGCCCCGTCAAGAACAAGGCCATATGGAACGGTTCATCTGGCAGGCGGCATGAGAGGTCGACACAAGATATACCGGTCAGCAACACGAGGGCAGGAGCTGCGGCTCCTGCCCTCGGCTTTATTTATGCCATAATATGGAAAGAAATTCATCATGGCACTGACAGCATCACTTCCCATTCTGCGCGTGATCGTGTTGAGGACCGCGTTCAACAAACCGGCAAAAACCGTGCTGCCGATCGCTTGGGCAGCGGCACTGCTGATCGCACTGTTCTAATGGCGGCAGGACGCAAACACCACCTTTGGGACTCGCCGCGGCTGCAAAGGCGTAAGCGGCGCATTGTATTCTGCGCGGCTGCCTGATATAATAAAGAAAAAAACGGATAATTATCAAATACTGGAGGAATGAATCATGATGCATCTTTCCTATGACCAGCAGTTTACCCTGATCAAGCGCCTGGCTGCAGCCCCTGAATGCCGACGAGATCGACGCCAACTATGATGTTTTTTCATGAGCGCGGACTGATCACGAAGCCTGCGGAGACGGAATCCTTCGTCATTGTCGGCCGCGTCGCAGAGAAGAAGTTCGGTCTGTAAAAACCATAAACGAGAGGCAAAAACCTTCGGGCAGCATATTCAAACGGAGGGGCTTCGACAGACGCGTTAAAAATGCGGAGGGGAAGCTCTCTCTCAGAAAACGAATGGAGGGCTTTATGGCGACATACAACAAGATCACGCCGGAAATCGCGCAGCGGCTGAAGGCCGTGGTCGGGGCAGCGCGATTCTTCGCGGGGGAGGATATCGATCCCAATTACGCCCACGATGAGATGCCGATCTACGGAAAATACATGCCGGATGCGGCGGTGGATGTGGAGACCACCGAAGAGGTCTCCGAGATCATGAAAATCTGCTCCGCCAATAAGATCCCCGTCACCTGCCGCGGGGCTGGAACGGGCCTGGTGGGCGGCTGCGTTCCGCTGGCGGGAGGCCTGGTTCTCTGCACGCGCCGCATGAACAAAATACTGGAATATGATATGGACAACCTTGTAGTGCGCATTCAGCCCGGTGTCCTGCTGCAGGATCTGGCGGCGGATGCACAGGCCCACGGCCTGATGTATCCGCCCGATCCCGGCGAGAAGACCGCCACCGTCGGCGGCAACATCTCCACCAACGCCGGCGGCATGCGCGCGGTGAAGTACGGTGTCACAAGGGATTATGTGCTGGCGCTCACCGTCGTACTGGCAGACGGCAGGATCATCGAATTGGGCAAGTCTGTCTGCAAGACCAGCTCCGGCTACAGCCTGCTGCACCTGATGATCGGTTCGGAGGGAACGCTGGGCATCATCACCGAGATGACCATGAAGCTGATCCCCAACCCTATCTGCGATATCTCCTGCCTGGTACCCTTCCGGGATGTGGAAAGCTGCATTCATTTCGTACCGAAAATCAAGCTTGCAAACCTCGACCCCCAGTCCATCGAATTCATGGACGCGGATATTGTCACCTCTTCTGCCGCCTTCACCGGCAATCCAATCTTCCCCGAGACCGTCAACAACGAGGACGTGGGCGCTTCAGTCCTGGTCACCTTTGTGGGCAGCGATGAGGACGAGCTGGATCAGAAGCTGATCCGGCTCGGCAAGATTGCAGAAGAGGCCACGGCGCTGGACGTGCTGGTGGTGGCTACCAGCTCCACAAAGAAGGCTGCCTGGTCTGCACGTTCCAGCTTCCTCACTGCAATTGAAGCGGATACCAAGCTCATCGACGAAATGGACGTGGTGGTCCCGGTGGACAAAATCCCGGCTTTCCTTATCTATATCCGCTCTCTGGGCGAGGAAAACGGCATCCGCATCCGCAACTTCGGCCATGCGGGCGACGGCAACCTGCACATCTACTGCTGCTCCAACGATCTTGAGGAGGAAGAGTTTAAGCGGCGCGTCAAGATCATCATGGACAAAGCCTACACCAAGTGCGCAGAGCTTGAGGGCCAGGTCTCCGGTGAACACTCCATCGGACATGCCAAGATGGTGTATCTGAAAGAGTCCGTCGGAGAAGACGTTTTCAGCCTGATGGGAGAGATCAAGAAGGTCTTTGACCCGGATTATATCCTCAATCCCGGCAAGGTTTGCGACGAAACCATCGCAGACTGAAAGGAGAAAGATATGCTGAACATACTTGTTTGCGTCAAGCAGATCCCGGATATCGATCTGGTCAAGATGGATCCGGAAACCGGCAATCTGGTCCGCACCGGCGTACCCACACTGACAAACCCACTGGATCTCAACGCCCTGGAGGCCGCCGTCCGGGTCAAGGAAAAATATGGCGGAAAGATCACCCTCATCACCATGGGCCCGCCAATGGCCGAGAGCACCCTGCGGGAATGCCTGTCGGTCGGCGGCGACAAGGCTGTTCTGATTTCCGGGCGCTCCTTCGGCGGGGCGGACACCCTCTCCACGAGCTATTCCATCGCCAAAGCTGCCGATATGGAGGGCAAGTTCGATCTCATTCTCTGCGGCAAGGAGTCCCAGGACGGCGCCACCGGGCAGATGGCGTCCCAGCTGGCTGAACGTTTTGATGCCTCCCAGATTTCCTGCTGCTGCAGCATAGATGACATCCGGGACGGAAAGCTTCGCGCGAAGCGTACACTGGAGACGGGCACGGAGATCGTCGAGGCGACGCTGCCCTGCCTGATCACCGTGGAGAAGGACAACTTCTACGGGCGCCTGCCCAAGCTGAAAGCCTACCTCGATTCCAAAACGGCAGAGATCACCGTCTATACGGAGAATAACATCGACGGTCTTGATCTGGAAAAGATCGGGGTCCCCGGTTCCGGTACCATCGTGCCGAAGATCTATCCGCCCGAGCTGCCCGAGCCCGGTCAGATCATCCGAACCGGCGGCCCGAAGACGGACGTCAGTGAGCTCCTGAAGCTCCTGACGGAAAAAGACGCGATCTGAGGAGGTGACGCAGATGCAAAAAACCGATTATAAAAACATGTGGGTGTATATTGAGCATGACGGCATGACGGCGGCTCCGGTCGGCCTGGAGCTGTGCTGCAAACTGCGGAAGCTCTGCGACACCACCGGCGACAGACTCTATGCTGTGATCCTCGGGCCTCTGCCCGCGGCCGAGGTGGAAAAGGTAAAGGAGTGCGGGATCGACGGTCTGATCTTCGTGGAAGGCACTGGATATGAATACTTCAATACCGATGCCTATGCCAATGCCTTCACGGTCCTTTCCCGCAAGTACAATCCCTCCGCCATTTTTGTGGGCGGCACCATCAACGGCCGTGACTTCGCCCCGCGCTTTGCGGTGCAGCTGGACACCGGATGCGCCTCCGACGCCATGGAGCTGGAGTACGACCCCGAGACCGGGGACATTCAGTTCATCGAGCCGGCCGTCGGCGGCAAAATCATGGTGGTCATCACCGTCCCGGTCCTGCGCCCCCAGGTGGGTACCATCCGCCCGGGCACCTTCAAGTATGCCCCGACAGGAAAAAAAGCGGAGATCGAGACCATTCATGAGCTCATCAGCTTTGACCCTGAGATGATCCGCTGCAAACATATCGAGTTCATCCCGGACGAGTCGGACCCGGAGCTGGACATCGCCAATGCCGACTGTATCGTCTGCGTCGGCAACGGACTGAAGGACTCCGAACACTTGGAGCGCTACCGTACCCTGGCAAAGCTCCTGGGCGGCAAGATCGGCTGTACGAGGCCGCTGTATGACAGGGGCATCCTGCCGTACAAGCTGCAGATCGGGCAGTCAGGCGTCATGGTCAAGACAAAGCTGTACATCAGCTTCGGCGTCTCGGGTGCGGTGAACCACACCGCCGGTGTGGATGCGGACCTGTTCATCGCAGTGGACAAAAACCCGGATGCCCAGATCTTCAACTACTGTGACTACGGAATCGTCGGCGACATGGACGAAATCTGCGACGAGATGATCGACCAGCTTCGCGCGCGCCGGAGCTGAGACCGGGTGCGGCTTCTTCCGAATAGAAAACCACGCGCGGGCAGCACAATCAGACAACACAGCATACAGCAGGGAAGACGGTTTTCGTTTCCGGAAATACGCAATGACTGCTGTCTTATCCCATTGTCCCTTGCCCGTACCCATCGTGCAGGCAAGTGCTAAAGCGCCCCTTTGCACACATATACATTACCCAGAGAACGTGCGGCGATTTCACGCCGCGCAGGGGAGTGGTGTGAGTGCGAGAAAGCTTAGAGGAGCGGGCCTGCGATCTGGCCGTGTACATCATCGAGAAGCAAACGACCGTCCGCGCCGCCGCAAAGAAGTTCGGTGTATCAAAGTCCACCGTACATATGGACAGGACAATTTGGAACGGTTCATGTGGCTGGTAGCATAAGTTTTCAACACAATATATAGTGGTAAGCACCCGAGGGCAGGAGCCGCAGCTCCTGCCCTCATTCTTATGCTGTTGGGCTGCTTTCAAATTAGCTTTTTCAGCTATGCGGCTTTCGTTTTTTGCGGAACATCGACACTGCACTCCGGGTATATCGTGGCTAAGGCCGCGGGCATACACCTTTACAAAAACGCTGTGTACACATGGAAACAATCGTGTGCTGCTT
>Ga0310691_10005458_pt1 | contig 13916 bp, 10 predicted proteins | sample 176DNAGHGlowgp2_FD_203887 | JGI IMG/M metagenome (GOLD analysis project Ga0310691, IMG submission 203887) | Sheep rumen microbial communities from Palmerston North, Manawatu-Wanganui, New Zealand - 1766 DNA GHGlow gp2 (v2) (version 2) | ecosystem: Host-associated > Mammals > Digestive system >... | reverse complement strand
AGAGTTCTTACAAGAAGTATGTTAATCAAGTTTTGCCACTAAGTATCCATAGTTTGGTGTAGAACTTGCTACTTTTACAAGAATCCTGGAATTAGACAAACTTGAAATAAGTTCTACATTGTCACGTTTTTCAAGCACTTCTATCTTTTTTCCAATAAAAGAGCATGGCAATTCTATCTCATATAACCCATATGATGAAAAATCTGCATACAAATAATATTTGTCATTATACTTAACGGTGTTTACGGAAATTATACCATCAGTATTCACTGTTGCAACATCCTTATAATTTCTCCATACAACAGCAGAAAAACTATCACCACCTACAACCGTTATTTTTGAGTCTATACCATGAGGATAACATTTCCCTGTTGTATAAAGATTGATGGCATTATTCACGCTATCTTTCCTTGCAGAACCACCAACACCAAAATCAAACAAATACCCAGAACTAATGGCAATATATTGTGAGATTTGAGTCCACCTATCTGGAGGCAGTAGCGGATTCTCCCAATACGTTCCTGTAAAATCCATTGCCTGTGGTACAGAATTATATGGAACTATGGTTCTAAAATCTATCGTTTCCTGCCCATTATTGATAGGCAGAACTTTAGGTATATACATAGACAAATTCCCTTCAAGTGCGGCCTGTTGCGTAAATCCAAAATAACTGATATTTATATCTTGAAAAGCGACAAAATCAGTAGCAATAGTCCATTCCTTTGCAGAATTAAATCCATAGATAATGGAATGTCGCGCAACTTTATCTGCATCACTGAATTGATTTGGTTCAGGGTTACTTGTAAACGTACCAACTCCTTCTTGTATCTTTTCTAATACTGATGCTGGGTTGTATATATCATACTCCTCACAAATATCCAAATGTGCAAAATGATATATATCTTCACTTAATATCTCTTTACCATCTGCATAAATATGTATAATTCCCTCAGATGTAGCAGGCCTCCATTGCGTTGAACCAACAGAACTTATAGAAATGCTTTCTGTGTGAGTTGCACCAGACACATGAGTGAGAGTCACACTACTTGCAAACATTTCCGTATTAAAGGTAAATAATGGATATGTCAAGTTATTCTCGCCAAGCATCAATAACTTGTTGGAGTCTATTATACCTACGATAGTGCATTGATGCGTACCATCACTCCAAATAGAACCTATATCTACATAAGTTTTTCCGTGACCATTACAAGTTATAATTCTGACATCACTATCTCCGTGATTGCCACCTATATATGTGTTATTATATCGTGCTGGTGTTATATCATCAGAACAATCATGAACTGTCGTAATTTCTTGTGTCGATTTATTTAATAAAGATACTTTATCAAAATTAAAAACTGGATTTGTCGTAGAATCTCCATATCTTTTAATCTTAAAACTCGTTATTATATCATAATTATCATTTAATTCTGTTCTGATGAATGATACTGTATCTGGAACTAATTTACAATCAAATATATTATTCATTACTGGTGTTCCTGATTCTAATGTATCTATCCTTTCAGAAATACTATCACCTTGAAATATAAGTTGCCAATCAGCTGTATTTTCATCTGTTAAATCTACAGGATAAGTTCCATATAAATTGAAAGCAACTGTATAAGCGGCAGGTTTCCTTTGTTTTAATTCAAAGGATGATATATGATTACCGCGTATATTATAATATCCGAGGTATTGATTATTTTCATTAAAGAAAAATGCCACCCATATTTTATATTCTAAATCATTATCATTAAATTTTAAGTAATCAAAAGAATTCAATTCTATTTTATCGGTTCTTGCAAATTTTGAACCTGTACCAATATCACCATCTGAATTATAATAATAAGAACCCAACACAACATCTTTATAAATGCTGCCAAATAAAGAAGTCTCTATTTCATCTTGTTTTTCGCTAATAGAAACTTGTGAATTTTTTAAAGAATTAACTTTAAATATAAGACCATCATTGGTAGATAGTTTCCAATCAGCAGTATTATCTTCTGTTAAGTCCACAGGAGACGAACCGTAAAGATTAAATGCCACTTTATAAGCGGATGACCTCCATGTAAGTATTTCTGCTGAAGATATTGTATTAGATTTAATACTTTTGTAGCCTAAAAAATCGCCATTTGTATTCCACGCAAAAACACTCCATATTTTATAATTCAAAGTGTTATCCAAAAAAATTATATTATCAAAAGAGGCTATAGCGATTGGAGTTGTTCTTGCCAATTTAGAATCTGTACCAATATCACCATCTGAATTATAATAATAAGAACTTAAAACTGTATTATATAACATAGAACCGACTAAGTCGTTTTCCGCCTTTGGTAATCCTGATAAATATTCTGGCAATGATTCATTATCAGTGTAAATTGATTTCCAATCTAAGGACTTAACATTCTCTTTAATTGAAACAGCATTAATATCAGATTGATTCTTTCCCCTTGAATTAATACATATATTGTCAACCCCCTCCTGTATTGTTACAATCTCGTTCTTTTTTGACACGCTGGAAGAATCTTCCGAATATGCAATAGCCGTTGTACCTGCTCTTTGAACCCAAAGTGGAATTGATATGCCAGCATAAGCAGTAATATCGAATTTCATTCCTGCGGAAACAGGAACTACATATAAATTCCAATCAGAGGCAGGTAGTTCACTTCCTGTAGTACTTGCATATTTGTCCTCTTGGATTGACACAAAAGGCATTGTTTTAATTTCTTTATAGAACTCTCCAGAATCTGAACGTAATAATTTTAGGTCTTTATTTAATGAATCTGTTATTTTTGCTACTCCACCACTCTCAACCAAATTATGGCTTCCAGCAGTAGGTTCATCATCCACACCCTGCCACTGAGTAACATCAGTAGTAAACTCATCAGCCATACATCTGGCTTGTATGTACTTATTGTCAGAACTCTGTACGTATTTAACAGACATACCGCCACGTTTGTAGACATTTGGAAGAGCGTTAAGTGCAGTCAAGGCAGCGGTGAGGTCAGCATACTTTGCCAGTACACCATCTGTTGCATTATAGGCACTGATATCGAATGCAGAACCATTGTTCACTATCTCATCGGTAACGGCTTTCTGAGACATAGGCTCAACTTCAGAATCGCCTATTGATGATTTACACTCAACTTTCATATAAGGCAAAGAGTTCCAAGCGGTCGTTCCGTCACCATTCTTTTGCAACTTGGTATCTGTCTCAATACCCATTTCGCCCTCTGTTAATATAGGATTCGCAGCCGTCCAATTAGCAGCGGTGTCTCGTCTTAATTTGATTATATCTGCCATATTATTATTGTTTGTTAATAATTACGTCAAGTAAAAGAAAGGCGGCATCGGGAACACCCAAAGTTTAACGTTCAGTTGGCAGACAGAATCTTCTCTTTTGATATACCATCAACCGCCTATCTTATTTTACTAACGTCATAACAAAAGATTGTATCAAACTAATGTTATTTTTGACGTTCTTCTCTAATAATAACTGCAGATATTCCTTTACAAAGCAAGACAATTTATAATTATTAACAAATAAATATCCCAACCATCTTCTCAGATGATTGGGATAATGGAAAAGAGAAATATCCGCTCAACTTAACAATTATTCGCTTACCGCTCGTTTAACCCATCCAAAGAAATACTTTTTATTCGTACTACGCGATTCACAAATACTGATATAATACTTTATTTTCTCAATACGTCTCGCATTGATATAGTTTTCATAAAGCGTTGTATCTCTATAAAACGCAGCACTATCTCTCGCGACCTGAAGACTATCTTGCGTAAGTTTTAAAACATTAAATAAAGAATCTATCTTAAAAGTATCTACTGTATATACAGTATCTGGTTTAGGTTGTAAAGCCATGCTGTCAGGCTCCGCACCTCTCCCCCTTAAACTTCCCCTGGAACAAGTGCAAGAAACGATTAGCAAGGCTGCAACAGCCATTAGCATAAACATCTTATTCATATTACTTAATCGAATTTAATTTAGCTAAAAGTTTTTCATCCATTTTACCAGTCTCTCTCATCTTAAATTGGCGCTGCTGCAATTTTATTGATGTAGCAACTCCAGCGTTTACACCAAAGTCGTAAATCTCATTAGCAACCTCCTGACGATTGATTCTGTCTCCCCAAATAGGATTCCAGTAGTTGGTCTTATACAATGTTTTCACTTGCTGCTTTAAAACCGCATTGTCAGCAAGATTTTTAGGAAATCCAGATTTTTTCTTTGCTAAATCAATAGTTTTCCAACCTAACCATCTTGGATTGGCTTTGCGAGAAATACCTGCATAAGTTTCACCACCATTATCATCTGGGTCGTAAACATAACCGCCTTCAAATTTAGCAGTACGTTTATACGCAATGTCGAATTTAGCCATTCATGACACCCTTTCCTTCAATGATAAGACTATTAACGTCAAGACTATTTGCTCCAAGGAATCTTGTAATCTCAGCTGCTTTTTGCTTACCATCCATCTTCCAATATTCTCTTTCAAGATTATTGTTTGATAAATATTCTCTGAAACTATCTTCAATATCCTTGATACGCTGAGCCTTAATTAAGGCTGACTGAATCCAAGGCTCGCATTCCTCAAGATACATCTTTCCATTCGTACCCTCTCGGAACAAATCTTCTTGCCACGGCTGTACTAATGGGAATGAACCACGAAATGGTAAATATCGGCTCGGCTTTTTTGCCTTAATAATAGTCATGGTGTTGTTCACCACTTCAAAAAGAATTATTTTGCCTTCCATATTATTCAACAGATGTGATTATTTTACTTCTATTCAATATAACGTTGAAACCATGATTGCCATCATTTCCGTTGTGAACGAAAATACCATCATAACCTCTCATAGCAGCATAAATACCAACAGCAGACATACTATCACCGCTACTGCGCGTTGAGAGCGATTTTACCTCATCGTAAATATACGAATAAAGCGTACCGCTGATATTGGCTTGCGTCTCTTGAGCAAGTTCATCCTTAATCTTATAATAGTTCTTCTGCTTCTCATCACACTCATCTTGGAGTTTCTTTGTAGCATCCTTAGAATTACGCAAAGCGTGGTCAACCGCCTTTTCAACTCTACCGATACAATTAGTCTCCATAAACGTCTTAAAACGTTCTGCCTGATAGTTGTATGGTTGCGTCAAAGCATTCTTACGCTTAATAGCGTTATTCTCCCAAGCAATACGCGCTATTGAGAAAGACTGACCGCCTATCTTAAATAAAACGAAATCTTTATCAATTTGAGCCTTACCTCCGTTCTTAGTAATCCAATCTACCATCTTACCTGCAACGAAATCGTCAAACGATGGATAATTTGGTTTATTATTAGCGGTGCGGTTGCCCCAATCGGTATTATTGATTCCATCGTACATATCCGCAATAGCATCTTCATCGTAATGCATCTGAGCATATACCTGCTTACGAATCGTACCAGAAATATTTTGAAGAGCAAGTTGAGCATCAGTCCATTCGGTCTTAGCATGCTTCAACTCATCGGTGAGTTTCTTAATCTTCGCTGCTGCTCCCTTATTCTTCATCTGAGGCGGCTGAGACTGAATTTCTTTTATAAGGTCGTCAAGATTAGCAACATTAGCATCAGGCTCCCATATCATCTTCAGAACACCGCCAGTTTGATGATAAGCGTAACCATCAGCATCCTGATAAGCCTTAGATGTCTTATAGTTTGCTTGATTGCTCTTTTGATTAACATCGTCTTTCGGGTCGTACTTACGAGAATTACCCCAAACAGTATTCTTATCATCAGTATGAGCGTAAATTCCTTGACCCCAAATACCCATTGTTCCGTAATAACATACGTCATCAAAACGAAACATATCGCTCAACTCAGCAGCAGTTTTTCCGCTTCCCGAAGATAGTCCACGGAACATGAGCGGCTTAGATGCTTTTTGCGCTTCTTTCCAAAAATCTGATTCGGAAACAACTCTTGGTCTTGCGTCAAAACCTCTTTCTTGACAAATCTTTGAAAGAATATCCCATCCGTTAGTAGATGTATAAGTAAGAGCACGATGATGACCACCTGCTAAAGAAACAACGTCTTGGAAAATCTGGTCAATCTCGTCATCCTCCAACTCTCGGTACATATCATCTTCAGACAAGAGTTTGCGTGGAGGAATTTTACCAGATTTTGCGGCAGCAAGAGCGGCAGCGCGTTTAATCTCGGAATTGATATAGTCTTTAATACCCTTCAATCCGTCAAGACGTTTCTCCATTATCTGAGCAAGATTATCGTCACCGCTTTCCTTCAGGAAATTAACGATATCATCTTTCTTAGCAAGAGCAGCGTCAATCTGTTCAATCAGGCTCTCGTTGGTAAGACATTTAGCAAGCAAACTATTATGCTTGCGCATATCTTTATAGGTACGCAATACATCACCATCAAATGGAGGTTGCTTTAAAAGCCCTTGAGCCCTATACGCAAGAGAACCGCCATTATCAACGCGAATAACGTTACCGCCAGCATCAATCAAGCAGTTATCGTTTTGATAAACATCCCAGTTAGCAAGCAATACGTCTGCAATAAATCCTTCACCCATCTTAGCGAAATCGCCAGAATTTGGTTCACGAGTACCTGGAATGAATCTACTTAACAAAGTCGGTTTATCGGTATCTGCGTCATAAAGTTCATAGTCTGGTGTACGCTGACCAAGAATATTATACAGCATATTAGCAATATATTCGGAACGTACATGACCTGCGTTTGAACTTGAGTTCTTTGATGTATCAACTGTTTTCATGACGTATTCGTTTCCGCTTACGTCCTTAACTAATTGCGCACCAGTAGAACCGCCTAATGCCTTAACTACAGTAAGACTATTCAAGTCAATCGGGAATAATTGATTAACAGATTTAGCAGCTGTTTTAGCGGCAGTATCATCCATATTAGGATTTTTACCAACCTTAGACTTTTTTGCTACATGCCAACCATAATCTGTTTTACTCCCGTTCTTTGTAGCGGTATAAATATAAAGAACTCCGTCAACGTATTTGGTTTGACCTGGAACTATCGCCTTGGAAATAGAAGAATCTTGAGGCAATCCGTTCATTTGGTCAAAGAATGATTTTGAAACCTTTATTTCATAATCTTCGTTATCGGACAAATTGTTTTGCAACTTATAATTGTCGCAAGCCTTCATCAATACGTCAATAGAAACAATGCCCTGAGTGTAACCCAGGGCTATTGTTTCTAAAGCCTTTATGTTCTTCTTCATAAGAAAACGGCTTTATAGGTTGAACAAAATTTCTTCAGCTTCATCGAGACTCATTTCATCATCGAATCCCTTTTTAGCATCGTCATCTGCAGGCTTTTCTTCAGACTTCTTAGCGGTTTTCTTATTAGACTTATTTTCGCTCTTAGCAGGCTTCTTTCCACCATCCTCATCGCTGTCCGAATCCTTACCTCCAAACAAAAATGCGTCTTGCGCTTCCTTACTAAAGAGTTTATTATAAACACCCTCTTTCTTCGCTTCTTTCTTGAAATCCTCAAAAGCCTTTTTCTTAGCAATCAAAGCCTCCTTAGAAAATCCATCTTCATAACCAGCCTTTTCAATATCGTTATCAGATGCCTTAATGATACTCAGTGCAGTCAAACGCCAAGGCTTATCAACTCCGATGTTACCCTTACCAGTCTTAATCTGAGAAGAACCTTTCCAACGCGGCGCAATATGACGAGCAAGACTAATGAATGCACGCGGTGTAAACTTAGCAGGGTCTGCCTCACCGATATGCTTCAACATGTAATCGTAAACATCCTGACGGAACTCTTCAATTTCATCATCGGTGAAATTGTTATCCTTGAATGCCTGTTCGCAATCATCAAGTCCCATAGTCATATAACGATTAGCGAGCAACTCCATTGTCTCGTTACGCGTGAACTTAATATCGCTTACAGTAGCACGACTAAAGATTGCTGTAGCATCAGGATTATTATTCTGAAGCTGAGCCGTATCTTTATTAGTCATGATGATAATCTTACCACGCCAAACTTCCTGCTCTCCAGTTGTCGGATTTGTGAAAATACGATTCTCCTGGTCTGGGTCGTTGATTTTCTTCATCAAAGCCTGCAATCCCTTAGACTTAGTAATGATGAGTTTATCTGCATCATCGAATACAAGAATATGAGGATGCTCGCTTCCATCGTCTGCCATATAGGTGCCGTTATACTTAGCAAGAGTTTCGGCAAATTTCTTCTCGTCTTCAGCCTGCTCATTGGAAAGCATAACATAACCCCAATCCGTATCTTCAGGATTCTGACCTGCTTGCAACTTAGGCAAATTAAGAGTTGGAGCAACAATCTCTTTCCAACCATAAGACTTACCAGCACCTGCACCTCCAGCCGAAATAAACAATGCGGCAGAATCGCTCTTACCCCACTGATACATTTCTCCATTAAGGTTATCAACCTTATCCTGAGAATTAAGATAACCAGGGTTCAAATCAGGATTGCGCTGATAGTAATCAAGGAATGTATCATAACGCTGACGTCCTGAAAGAGTTTCTGTTTTGAAGATTCTCTTGACGCGGTCGCTATTAGGATTCAACCACTCAGGGTCTTCACCGCCATCAAATTCCTCTTTCATTATAGTTTCGTGGTCAAGTCCTTTCCAGTCATACGTCAACTCAGCTGCTTCATCTGGGTCAACAGCCTTATTACGAGCATTCAAAAGGTCTGCTTCATCCTTCATTTGCTTCCACATAGACTTCAAAGTACCATTAATCTTAATTTGGTCTTCAGGAATACCACGTGCAGCTGCTTCCTCATATGCAATTTGACGCAACTTAGGATTGGCTTTAGGATTGTTAAGAATCTTCAAAACATCAGCGTCAGAACGTGTAGCATAATTCTTACGTGTCTTTGAAATACTTACCTTAACCCTACCGCCAGTCTGCGTTGGAATTTCGTAATCTTCAAAATCTACGGAACTAACTTCAATTTCAGGCTTTTTGGTTTGATACTGAATCTTAGCCTTGGGAACTGGAACGTGACCGCCATCCAAATCCTCGCTATTGACCTTAGTCTTATCGTAATCATCACGTGTCTTCAACTCGTTAAATGCAAGCTGACGCAACGACTTATCTGCCTTAGTATCATTAACCATTTTAGATAATGCATCGGTTGAGGCATTCTTTGCGTATGCAACCAACTCGTCAACGTCCATTTCCTCAACTTTCTTCTGAGGTGCCGCAGGCTGATTCTGTTGCTGCCCATTAGGTTGATTCTGAGAACTACCTTGAGGTTTATTTCCGCTTTCGCCGTTCTGTTGAGCGGCAGGTTTATTACCACCTCCATCGTTCTGCTTAGAACCGCCATCTTTCTTCAACCGCCACTTCGGGGCACCCTTAGCATTCAGTTCATGGACATAATAGGTACGTCCATTAAAGTCTTTCTCATCGCCTACCTGATAACCCTTTTCAATCTCAGTGTCTCTTTTACGCCAAATTGGATTGCCTGAGGTAGAGAATCCCTTACAGATGTATTCTTGGTCTTTGACCTTTTTAACATCACCGATTTTTACCTTACTTTTATTCATAATATGGAATGTTTATAACTTTAATAGTTTCCTACATTCATTTATAACTGCTGGTTCATTCTTAGATACCTTATAAATGATACGCAATTCAGGAACTCCGTTATTAGGTTTCTTCTTAGGGTCAACGACAATATTATCAGGCCAACGCTCTAAAAGCACTTCTTGAGAACGTTTAATTTTCTCAATTTTCTTATAGGTTTCCGATAAACCGCCTTTTTGGGCACCATCCTTATTCATTCGCGTTTGCTGCAAGAACTTAATAAACTTAGCATAACGCAAACCAAGATACATGCACTTTAAAGCGTAATCAATATCAGACTTAAAACAAAGACTTTCGTCAAAGTCCATTTTAGTCAACAACTTATTATTTATGATAATGACTACTGGTAAACCAGAATACCTTGCCTTAGAACCTGGATAAGCAAGTTTTGGAGAAACGTCTAAACTACTCCAATCAAATGCGCTTTTTCCTATTGTACCAATATCGAAATCTGTTTCAAGAATCTGTTTATTCATCTGGTCAAACAATTCGTGAATTTCATCCCTCGTTTTAACAGATAAACTACATTTTGCTTCTCCATCTACCGAATAGAAAAAATTGAGAATATCGTCATCCATTATAACGACAGGATTCACGCCATCAAATTGATTCTTAGAATAATTGACCGTGTAAGAAAAACCCCTATCGTTTTCAGGCAAAACAAGAATACTCTTATGACCAGCTTCTCTATACGCTTCTTCATCTTGCGGCTCTACGACAACTGTATAAGGAATTTCACCACGGCTTAAAATATCGAATGTCTTACCATTTGGCCTACCCTTACTGATAACATATATCTTAATATGGCGGTCTGCGCTTGCTAACGTGGTTCCCTCGCTTTCTTCATCCTTATAGGTATAGAACTCTTCAGGATAAAGTTTCTTAATCTTATCATGCTCGTAAAAAAAGAATCCGCTTTGCGATTTATAGAACTTCTGAGCAATATCGTATTTCAATTCATTCGTTTCCTCATCATTGAACTTAGATAACAACTCAAAACTTCTTTTACAATCGTTTAGCTGCGCTTCTGCCTTACGCTTATAAGAATGCGGAAACTCCCGATAAAAAATGAATCCATCTTCTATCTTTCTTAACAAATAACGAACAAGATAATGGAACGGATGACCAACACCCATCGGGCAAAGTATCGCATAACCTCGTTCAATATAGTGCTCCACCCTCTCTCTTAACGCTTTGCGTAATTCCTTAATTTTATCCTTTCCAAGTCTCTCTTTATAGAAAGGAATCACATCATCATCAGAAAGTTTAGCATCACGTCCATAAACCTTGAAAAATTCTGAGTAGTAATCATCCATCACCTCTACTCCAAGGCTCATGTACTTAACACCAATAAACTTGCTCAGTTGCTTATCTTCCTGCAACCGCTTATCGTTCTTTTCAACAGTGAGGACTTTGGTTAAAAAGTCCTCACCGAATATGAAATTAGAACAACATAAAATTGCGTCATCTGAATGAGGTTGAATTATCAAACACTTCATTCGTTCTTTTTCTTTTCCCATGGTCTCTTAACGATTTGTGATAACGGCTTGTTCTCCTTAGCAACGCTTTGCGCCAGTCGTTTAACTTCTTTTGTAATCTTTGGAAGTGACTCCTGACCGCTGCTATCTGGTAAGAACCCTACACGTACAGAAACGTTGGTACATCCCGAACACGGCTTGAAATCGCGGCTATAATTATACAGCATAATACGCGCTGCTTGATAGCGGTCGTCATTCCATATATCGTCTATATCTCTATCGTGAATTGAAGCAATCGGATATTCGCCACGGAAATCGTCGCAGCAAAGATTTATATTTCCATCCCAACGAATAGACATTTCACGAAACGGCATGGTACAACGCTTATTATCAAAAGAATGGTCTAATGGACCAGCAGCACCAGCATGGTTTGCTAAACGTCTTGTTGCCTTATTCTTTTCATCCTTAAAGATGGGTGGCAACAAAAGAATACGCGGTTTCTGATTAGTGGTGTAAAGTGGGGTGCCTGGCTCAAGTTTTACTACCAGGTGTTTATACTCATCAAGTTTGTTAACAAAATTCCAATCTCCGTTTTCGCTGTAACAATCAACAATGATGTTATTTATTCCTGCGTTAAAAAGTTTACCAACGTAATCATCTACCTCTTTAGCACGATTGATAGCATATCCGTTTGTATAGATATGAAAAACAGTATCGGGCAAACGTTTACGAAAAACATGAACAATCTTAAATAGATTCTCATTCAACGTTGGCTCTCCGTGCATTGCAAAAACAATCTTACACCGCCAACCCACTCTCTTAACTTCATCAGCTATTCTCTTAGCCGTTTCAATGGTCATAAACTTCCAAGGCTTGGTACCCTTGGGCTTCATGCCTCTCAATCCGCAAAACGAACATCCAAGATTACAACCCTCTGTAGGTTCAACCTGAATAGTGAATGGTGCTTGCTGTGGTTTAATACCTTTCATAACTTCTTACTTTATTTTATTGATTGTAAATACTAAATTCCAATTTGATTTCATATCACGCTCCATGGGTGTTATATCAAAACCATCACGCTTCAATTTCTTCTTAAACTCATTGAATTTTTCATATTGATTATTCAAATCTCCGTTGATATCAAAGCAATAATCAAAAGCAACTTGATTAACTCTACCCCAATCCTTAATAGCGTGTACGCATTCTATCTCCGAACCCTTAATATCAAACTTAATCTTTGTTGGATTATACTTATCAATAAGGTCTTGAATATTTACGCACTTAACCTTAACAGAAACGCGGTTATGATTATTCGTATGAAGAGAATACATACCAGCGCACCATCCGCAAAATAACTCCCTTTCCTTATCGTTATTACCAACAACGGCTGCTTGATAAAGTTTACAATTCTTGATATTGTTCTTCTCTATGTTCATGCGCATAATATCGCAGTTATGCTGTTCTGGTTCAACGGCAATAACTTTCTTAACGCGATTAAAAACACTGAGAGTGAAGCAACCGATATTTGCTCCAAGGTCAAGAACAACATCATCCTTACCAAACGTCATGCCGTGATGCTCATATGTATTCGCTGTGAACGCTTCTCTTACAATATCGTATTCGTTTTTAATATCCCTGAAGATGCAGGTCTTGCCTTCAAACTCAATACTCTTTAGTTTGTAACCTGACCAAATACCCTCAAAAGATGTTAAAGAAGAAAACAATGATTTCAACTTTAACTTAACAAACATTACTGGAAATTCCGATGCTGGAATATTATTTACCTGAAGAACTCCAGATTCAGAAATCTTGTATGAGTAAACCTCGGAATAGTGCTTATTAAAAGCGTTGATAAAATCCTTATACCCCTTGTTCTCTGTCTTACTTTTACCGATGCTTGGTTTCATTCCATTAAACGAAACATCAATATTATCGTTTCGCCTAACATGAACCTTAAAACAGAAAAAATTGTTCATGAATACCTTGAGGTCTGAACCGCTAATCTCGCATGTAAATCCGTTTGTTTGCAATAACTTTATTGACTTAATGACCATATGTTTAATTATTTGGATATAATATATCCCTATTAACTCTGTTAAGAATCAATAGGGATGAAATATGTAAAGTGAATATAATTTCAATTGCACGGAATGAGAGTTCTACCACCCGTGCGGGCTCATATTATATTAGCGTGCTTCCAAGGTGCATTGCACCACCCACTCGTCAGTTGGAACTACAGCCATCCAAGCACGTGTACTAATAAACTTTGCTATTTAACGTAATCCTTAAATGGTTTAATTTTACGCTTACTTGACTTAATCCACTTATCAAAAACATCCTTTGAAACTCCAGTTATATTTCCGCAACCTCTCCATCCTTTTTCATAATTAGATAGATATGCTTTCTTTGCATCTGACTTGCTGGAGAATCCGTACATTATCTTATGCTCATCAAACGTACCATCTTTATTAACCTGGTCAATAACGTAAATCTTACCATCAAAATTATCAAGGTCTGCAGAATCGTTTATAAATACGTCAATATGGTCTTTATCCTTTCCTAAAGTACCAAGAAAATAACCATACGTGTTATTCATCCGTATGCTCCATTTCTTTCCATCTTTATCCACACCCCTGCGATAACTTCCCTTGGGATTTTCAATAACGTACTTATAACCACCGAATGATACATGGCCTTTCTTATAGTTTCCTGCGTCAATCTCGGCTTTAGTTGGAGTGCGATTGGTTTCCTTTTTTAGCAGCCGATAATCTCTGCTTAAAGGTCTCTCCCTCACTCAACTCATCATCCTCAGCTTTCTTGACTT
>Ga0310691_10005457_pt1 | contig 13921 bp, 8 predicted proteins | sample 176DNAGHGlowgp2_FD_203887 | JGI IMG/M metagenome (GOLD analysis project Ga0310691, IMG submission 203887) | Sheep rumen microbial communities from Palmerston North, Manawatu-Wanganui, New Zealand - 1766 DNA GHGlow gp2 (v2) (version 2) | ecosystem: Host-associated > Mammals > Digestive system >... | reverse complement strand
TCTGACTAATAATATCCATGTTCATATTTTACAATAAAAAACATTTGAATGGGTGAATTGTTTTAGTTTATTTGTGGTTTACAGGTGTTATTTTATTTTGGCATAAACTAAATTTTTTATATGCGAAAGTTTCCTTTGTGCAAAATGTACATAAAATAGCAAAAAACACCCCTGAAATATAAAATGTGACAAATAAAAATCTTGACAAAGCTATGCGGCGGTGGCTAATATGTATTTACAGGTTTAACGTTACACCTACAACATATGAAACTTGCATAACGAAAAGATGGGAGCCGGGGATGGTTACACTTAAGGAAATTGCTGAGATTTGCAATGTTTCCGCTACCACAGTTTCCAATGTGGTCAACGGAAAAGCAAAAACCAGCGAGGAAACTAAGCAAAGAATCCTGGATGTCATTAAAGAAACCGGTTATAAACCTAATTATGTTGCAAAGGGACTGAGAGCAAGGCGCACAAGAACGATTGCCATTGTTGCGGAAGATATAGCGCAGTTTACATCACCTGCGATCATCGAGAGCATAATGGAGTATTGTGAAGAACGGAGATACAGAGTTACTGTCCACAATCTGAGACTTTACGACAGATGGGCAGACACCTGGTACAAGCAGGATGATGCTTATCACTCTGTACTTGATCCGGTGATCAAGGATGTGCTTGCATCGCAGGTTGACGGCATTATCTATCTTGCAGGTCATACCAGAGTGATCAGGATCTTTGAGGATAATTTTCCGGTGCCGGCAGTTATGTGCTACGCATTATCGGAATCAGCAAATGTTCCCTCTGTTGTCATAGAGGATGAACTTAGCGCGTTCGAGGTAACAACGCATCTGATAAATAGCGGACATAAGCGCATAGGCGTGATCGGGGGACGTTCAGAAAATATCCATACAGCACAGCGTCTTTTAGGCTATCAGAAAGCATTGTATGAAAATGGACTTTTATATGATCCAAAGCTTGTCTACTATGGGGACTGGTCGAGGGAATCAGGGTATGACGGAGCTAAGGAGATTCTAAAAGAGGGGATCAGCGCAATCTTTGCATTGTGCGACAAAATGGCCGGAGGTGCATACGATTATCTTGATGAATGCGGGATAAAGATCGGAGAGGAAATATCCGTCGCAGGATTCGATGATGAGAGTATTGCAGCATATTTCAGACCTCAGCTTACGACAACGTCCCTTCCGCTTGCCAAAATCGGCAGAAAATCTGCAAAGCTTTTGCTGGACAGACTGGAAGATACCATGGAAGAAGAGGAAAGCGATCAGATAAGAGTTTACAGGATTCCATGCAGTATGGTCATTCGTAAGTCAGTATCTAAGTTAAAAAAATAGGAATTATTTACAGAAATTGGTTTATAAACAAGGGTTTTGTTTACCCATGTTGTTTAACGTTAAACCAATTGGGAGGTGTAACTTGTCAAAGAAAAGGGTTTATTCACTAAAACTATTCATGCTTGTCCTGCCGTTCATCATTTTGGTAATGCTTTTCTGTTATTACCCGCTTTACGGTTGGTTATATGCATTCTATGATTACAAACCACCAAAAACACTTGCAAATAGTGCATTTGTAGGATTTAAGTGGTTTCAGTCACTGGTAAGCAGTGATATTAAGATCAAACAAATTCTCCAGGTTTTAAAAAATACATTTGCAATGAGCGGTCTCACGCTTGGTACAAGCTGGCTGCCGATGCTGTTTGCAGTATTTCTCAATGAGATAAGAGGAGTTAAGTTCCGCAAATTCGTTCAGACAGTAACAACGCTTCCTAACTTTGTGAGCTGGGTTATGGTTTATTCCATAGCATTTTCACTTTTCAACAGCACAGGAATGATGAATTCACTGCTGATGAAGATGGGAGTTATAGAAGCTCCTATCCTTTTCCTTCAGTCATCTGAGCACGTGTGGTTTACACAGTGGTTGTGGCTTACATGGAAAAACCTTGGATGGGCAGCAATCATGTATATTGCAGCTATTTCAAGTATTGACGATGAGATGATCCAGGCCGCAAGAGTTGATGGTGCCACAAGAATGCAGATTATCTGGCACATTACAATTCCGAGCCTGTTACCTACTTATTTTGTTTTACTCGTACTCAATGTTGCCAACTTCCTTAACAACGGAATGGAGCAGTACTACGTATTCCAGAATGCCTTCAACAAGGATTACATCCAGGTTCTTGATCTGTATGTATACAACATGGCAATGGGAAGCGGCGGCTATTCCGTATCTGTTGCGATCAGTATGCTTAAGAGCCTTGTCAGTCTGGTCCTTTTGTTCATAGTCAATAAGGCATCCAAGCTGATCCGTGGCGAGAGTATTTTGTAATCGGAGGAAAGTTATGAGTAGTAAAGCAATGACACAAAACAGCAAGATGCACGTAAGTGCAGGGGATCGCGCAGTAGAAATTGTCTGCTACATAATTTTTTCAATAGCAGCTTTCCTGTGCCTGTATCCCTTCTATTACATAATTATCAACACAATTAGCGCAAACGACATAAGTGCCAGAGGTGATATCCTCTTCCTGCCACAGCAGGTGCATTTTCACAACTATATATCTGCTTTCAGAATAGAGGGACTTCCCCAGGCATTTAAGATATCTCTTCTTAGAACGATTCTCGGAACAGCAGCCACAGTATTTGCTTCTGCTTTCCTTGGATTCATGTTCACTCAGGAAAAAATGTGGGCAAGAAAATTCTGGTACAGAGTAGTTGTTGCAACGATGTATTTCAATGCCGGAATCATTCCCTGGTATCTGGTTATGAAGTCTATGCATCTTACAAACAACTTCTGGGGATATATTTTGCCGGCAATTGTTTCGCCTTTCAACCTGATCCTTACAAAAACCTTCGTTGAATCTGTTCCGAAGGAATTGCAGGAAGCAGCTGAAATGGATGGTGCAAACGTACTTACGGTATTTTTCAAGGTTATCATCCCTGTAATCAAGCCTATCATGGCAACAGTTGCTATTTTCTCGGCTGTTAGCCAGTGGAATGCATTCCAGGACACACTGCTTCTTATGACTGATACCAAGCTCTATCCTTTGCAGTTCGTGCTTTATCAGTACTTAAATCAGGCAAGCTCATTGGCATCACTTGCCCAGAGCACATCAAGCACGCAGTCACTTGCAGCAGCTGCTGCTACAGCACAGACAACAACCAGTGTACGTATGACAATTACAGTTATCGTAGTACTTCCGATCATGCTTGTTTATCCGATCTTCCAGAAATACTTTGTAAAGGGAATCATGATCGGTGCAGTAAAGGGCTGAGAGGACTTGCCGAGGTTTTTTCGAGGCTAGTTCGAACGTGTTCCGGCGAGGGCTATAGCCCGAGAGCGGAACTTCCTTATGAAAAAGTCGAAACGAGAGCAGAATTTCTTAATTATGTTAAATACCCTTTAGGGGTTTATAAAAAAGGAGGAATGAAAAATGAAATTGAAGAAAGTATCTTCTCTGGCATTAACAGCTGTACTTGGTGCAAGTATGCTGGCCGGATGCGGAAGTGGTAGCGGTACCGAAGCAACAAGCGCAGGTACAGAGACCCAGACAGAAACTACGGAAAGCACAGATGCTGCTGAAACAACAGAATCTACTGAAGAGGCAACAGATACTGCCAAAACAACTGAGAGCGGTGAAACAGCAGAAGCTCCGGCAGCTAATCACGATGAGACTTATACCGTTGATTTTTATGATGTTGCAGCTAACTTCCAGGGCATTCAGCCCGGTTGGTATGGCAAGATCGTAAAAGACAAGTTCAATATGGATCTCAACATTATTGCACCTCAGGTTTCAGGTGATGGTGCAGCTCTTTATCAGACACGCTGCGCAGCAGGTGCACTTGGTGATCTCATCATCCTTGATAATGCTGACATGCAGGAGTGCGTAGAGTCAGGACTTGTACATGATCTTACAGATGTTATTTCTCAGTATCCTAACCTGATGAAATTCGAAAAGCAGATCAAGGAGTTCAACTCTATGATGGGTGACGGATCCAAGATCTATGCTATCCCGCTTGAGATGAACAACAATGGTCCTACAGAATACAAGCAGCTTCATGTTTACACATACCCTCGTATGGGATGGGATATGTACAACGAAGTAGGTGCTCCTGAGCTTAAGAACACAGATGATCTTCTTAACTGCTTAAAGGACATCCAGACAGCACATCCTACAAATGAAAATGGCGATCCCGCTTATGCTATCAGCATGTGGAAAGACTGGGACAGCCAGTACATGGAAAACGTTGCACAGCTTACAAAGTGGTATGGACAGGAAGTTAACGGATCAGTAATGATTGGTACTGACAATTCAATCGTTCCTCTTACAGATAAGGATGGCGCATACTACAAGATGCTGAAATTCTTCTATCAGGCAAACCAGATGGGACTTGTAGATCCTGATTCAGCTACTCAGGACTGGAACGCAGTTGTTTCCAAGATGCAGGATAAGAGAGTTTATCTCTACTGGTACAGCTGGCAGTATGGTTTCTGGAACACACCTGCAAAGGGTGAAGAAGGCGTTAACTACGTTGAAATCCCTGTTGCTGATACAAACCTTTACCAGGCATCAGATACCTACTATGGCGACGGCCGCGTAATCGCAGTTGGTTCTCAGGTTAGCGATGAGAACTTTGCAAGACTTATGGAGTTCCTTGACTGGTATGCATCACCCGAGGGTGTTCAGATCCAGCACGCAGGTACAGAGGGTCTTACATACACAGTTGAGAACGGCAAGTACACACTTACAGAAGATGGTCTTAACAGATTCTCCGCAGAAGTTGCTGTTCCTGAAGAAATGGGCGGCGGAAACTGGAACGATGGTAACAACCAGATCAACCAGTGGATCGTAGCTTCATGTGATATCAACCCTGACACAGGCGAACCTTATGCATCAGATATGTGGTCAACATCAATCGAGATGAACCAGACAAAGACAACCAAGGAATGGACTGAGAAGTTCGGCGCAGCTGATGACGTTGAATACTTAAAGAAGAACAACATGATGACAGTTGTTCCCAGCATCAACATTGCTCTTGCAATCGATACAACAGATATCAGCCTTATCCGTAAACAGTGCGGCGATATCATCAAGGATGCTTCCTGGAGAATGGTATTTGCTAAGGATGATGCAGATTTCGACGCTCAGTGGGATGACATGACATCTTCACTTGAAGGTCTTGGATGGGCAGATCTTGTAGCATTTGATACAGAAAAATATCAGCCTATGATCGATGCAAGAAAGGCAGCTCAGTAATAATTACTTAAGCGCCTTGTAGCCGCAAAGTCGGCTTGGATATTTGCAAAAGACTTTGCACGATTTCCTATTTAAAAAATGACTTCCTTCCGGGGGACAATATCCTGTTTAAGGACCTGCCTCCCGGTTGGAAGTTTTCTTTTTTTACCGCAACAAAAAGTTAAAAGAATTAGTATTAATTGCCTTTAAAATACACAATTATTGCGGAGTTTTAAAATGTTTTTGCATATTGTTGACACTAAAATTATGCAATCTTAAGATTTAAATTAATTGGAGTTTAGCATTATTTTATGGGAGGAAATAGCAATGATTTATTATGTTGATGCTAATGCTTTCCGTGATGGGGACGGAAGCAAAGAAACACCTTTTAAGCACATTGGGGATGCTGCAAAAATAGCCAGACCCGGCGACGAAGTCGTAGTAAAGAAAGGTATCTACAGAGAGAGAGTAGTTCCTGTAAATGCCGGTGAAGAAGACAACAGAATAGTGTATCGTTCTGAAGAGCCTCTCGGAGCTGTTATCACAGGCGCTGAGCTCATTACAGGATGGAAAAAAGTTAAGGGAACAATGTGGACAGCAAGGATTAAAAACACCATTTTCGGAGATTTTAATCCATATATTGAAAGAGTATACGGAGACTGGTATTTCTCACCGAAGATCCGCCATACAGGTGCTGTTTTCGTAAATGATCTCATGATGTACGAGACAGATTCCAGGAAGGAGTGTGAGGCAGGAAAACCCGATGAATTCGCATGGCATCCGGAAGAGGCAAAATACCTCTGGTATACAGAGCAGGATGGAGATGAGACAGTATTTTTTGCCAATTTCCATGAACTGGATCCAAATAAGGAAAAGACAGAGATTGCAGTAAGAAGAAACTGCTTCATGCCTGATGAAAACGGAATCAACTACATTACTGTAAGCGGTTTTAACATCAATAAAGCAGCTACAACATGGGCTCCTCCGGCTGCTTATCAGGATGGTATGGTAGGCCCTCACTGGAGCAAAGGCTGGATCATCGAGGACTGTGAGATTAGCAACAGCAGATGCTGCGGTATTTCCCTCGGAAAATATCTTGATCCTGAAAATGACATGTATTTCACCAAAAAGCATGTTAAAAGTCCTACTCAGATGGAGAGAGACGCTGTTTGCCGCGGCCAGTATCATGGATGGCTTAAGGAAAACATCGGTCATCACATTATAAGACGCTGCAATATTCATCACTGCGAGCAGACAGGTATTGTAGGACGTATGGGCGGTGTATTCTCAACTATTGAAGATTGCCACATCCATCATATCTGCAATTCACAGCAGCTTGGTGGCGCTGAGACAGCAGGAATCAAGCTTCATGCAGCTATAGACGTTACGATCAGAAGAAACCATATTCACAACTGCATCATGGGTGTATGGCTTGACTGGCAGGCACAGGGTGCGCGCGTAAGTCAGAACCTCATGCATGACAACAACAGACCTGAAGGCATTAAGCAGGCACCCGGAGCTATGTTCAACACAGACGTATTCGTTGAAGTTGGACATGGACCGACTCTTATAGACAACAACCTGCTCCTTTCACCTGTTGCCATAACAATTCCTAGTGAAGGTATCGGTGTTGTTCACAACCTGATCCTTGGAAGCTTCAGCCTTATCAATTCAGGCGTTGACAGCGTTGTAAACGGACAAAGAGAGCCCAGATTTACACCTTATCACATTCGCCACCGCACAGAAGTAGCAGGATTTATGACAATCCTCCACGGTGATGACAGAATTTACAACAATGTATTCGTTCAGCAGCACAAGATTACAGATAAGAAAAAGACTGCACAGGATGCTGACTACGAAGTAGTCGGAACTGCTCCTTTTGATATCTTCCCGACATATGAGGAATGGTCAGATCAGTTTGACTTCACCAAGAATCCCGATATGGGCAAGCTTGCAGAGGCTCACTTCGGTCACCTTCCTGTATGGGTTGACGGAAATGCCTACTTTGATGGCGCGACAGTTTATCATAAAGAAAAGAATAAGCTTGTCGACAAAAAATCAAAGATTTCCGTTACCGTTAAGGAGAAAAAGGGCGGCTGGTATGTAAAAACCAATTATTTTGATTGCCTAAAGGACTTCAGCTGCGATATATTAACAACTGAAACTCTTGGAAAGGCATTTGAGCCCGAACAATATTTTGAAAATCCTGACGGAACACCAATCTGCTTTGACAGAGACTACTTCGGAGGACACAGAGATCCCGGAGCTATCCCCGGACCTTTTGCAACAGGAAAAGGCGACAAGGAGATCCTTGTTTTTCCCGCATGAGTCACCGGGACGTAACAGATTGATTCAAAAGTTAGTTCGCAGCTCATGATCAGTAATAATGAGAGATCCATTAGCAGCTATAAGAAATGGTGAAAAACTAACAACAAAAAATGAGATAGGCCTTATTTTAAGACTTAGTCTGCCTGCTATATTTGCACAGATTTCGTCGATAATAATGCAGTATATAGATGCATCTATGGTCGGCCGCCTGGGAGCAAATTCCTCGGCCGCCATAGGGCTTGTTTCAAGTACAACATGGCTGATAGGCGGTATTATATCTGCTGTCAGCGTCGGATTTACAGTATGTGTCGCCCACAAGATCGGAGCAAAAGATGAAGAAGGGGCGAGAGTTATCGTAAAATGGGGACTTATCTGTTCCCTTGTATTTAGTCTGATTATTTCGGCTATCGCCGTATCTGTAAGCAGTTTCCTGCCTGCATGGATGGGTGGAGCGGTTGAAATAAGAAAAGAAGCTACGGCATATTTTCTTGTTTATGCGCTCACAGTTCCGGTTCAGGAAATGCTCTATGTTTCACAGGGAATGATCCAATCAGGAGGAAATATCCGCGTTCCAAGCATTCTAAGCGTGATCATGTGCGCTCTGGATGTGTTATTTAATGCGCTTCTTATCCCGGTACTGGGAGTAGTTGGCGCTGCTCTCGGAACATCCATATCTATATTCCTGATAGCAATGATCATGATGTATATCCTTTTGTTTAAATCTTCCATGCTCCGCATTTTCAGAAGAAAAATAAAGCGCAGGGTAAGATTCTCAGACTTTGCTCAAAATGAGCTCCCCAGAGCCCTTAGAATCGCAATTCCGGTTGCAATCGACAATATTATCATGGGATTTGCTTATGTTGCCTTTACGCGCATTATATCGCCATTTGGAACGGTATCGGTTGCAGCCAACTCATTTTCCATAACTGCGGAGAGTCTGTGCTATATGCCCGGCTATGGAATAGGTGTTGCTGCTACGACAGTCGTTGGGCAGTGTATCGGCGCAAGAAGGAAAGATCTGGGAAAAAGACTCGGATGGATCGCGGTTGCGCTCGGGATGGGAGTTATGAGCGCCAATGCTGTTCTTATGTGGATATTTGCACCTGTCATGATAGGGATCCTGAGCCCTGATGCTCAAATACGTGCGCTTGGCACCAGCATATTGAGGATAGAAGCTTTTGCTGAACCTTTGTATGGTGCTTCAATTGTAGCAGCCGGTGTGTTCAGAGGAGCGGGAGAAACAATGCTATCAAGTGTTCTCAACCTTCTTAGCGTGTGGATGGTAAGGATTCCTCTGGCTGCACTCCTTGGTTCGAAATACGGCCTTAAGGGAGCATGGATTGCTATGTGCACAGAACTTTGTGTCAGAGGCATTTTGTTCCTGATAAGGCTTATCAAATGGAAATGATTCACCGGTGACTTCAATTTGACAATTTTTTGCAATAAGAATATCCTAGAAGTTGAAGTTAGCAACCGCTAACTCTACGAAGCGTATGCTAACGTCTCGTAAGAATAGGAGGAAAAATGCAGCTTGAGTTACAAAATATAAAGAAATCCTTTGGAGAGGGCGACAGCCGCATAGAAGTCCTGAAGGATATAAGTCTTGGTATAGAAAAGGGAGAATTTGTAGTACTTCTTGGACCTTCCGGCTCCGGAAAATCCACACTTCTAAATATAATCGGCGGTATTGATAATGCCGATTCCGGCAAGATCATCATAAATGGCAAGCTTATGTCTGACATGGACGAAAAAGCGCTTACTGCCTACAGAAGAGATCATTTGGGATACATTTTTCAAATGTATAATCTGATACCCAACCTCACCGTCAGGGAAAACATAGAGGTTGGAGCATATCTTTCAAAGAAACCACTTAATATCGATGAAATAATAGACATTTTGGGGCTCACAAATCATCAAAACAAGGTTCCAAGCCAGCTCTCGGGAGGCCAGCAGCAGCGCTGCGCTATCGGAAGAGCAATTGTAAAAAATCCGGACATCCTTTTATGCGATGAACCTACCGGAGCTCTTGATTACAACACGTCCAAAGAGATACTTGCTTTGATAGAGCAGGTCAACCAAAAGTACGGCAACACAGTGATCATGGTAACGCATAATGATGCGATCAAGAACATGGCTGATTTTGTAGTCAAATTAAGAGACGGCGGGATCAGAAAGAGCTACAGAAATGAAGAGAAGATTGCAGCCAAAGAGCTTGACTGGTAAAGGAGCGGGCAATGAAAAATCCACTAAAGAAAAGGCTCCTTCGTGACCTTAGGGGAGACTTTGGAAAGTATTTTGTTATTTTTGTCCTGCTTGTATTGTCAATTGGTTTTGTGTCAGGATTTCTGGTTGCAGGCGAGAGCATGATAAAGGCCTACAACGATAGCTTTGATAAGTACACAATTGAAGATGGCAATTTCAGGACTGAGGATAAACTTACAGACTCAATAAAGGATAGGATTGAACGAAAAGATATCTCAATTTATGAGAATTTTTATGTAGAGAAAGCATTTGACAACGATACAACGATAAGGATCTATGCAAACAGGGAAGAGATCGATAAAGTCTGCGTAATGAAGGGGCGGCTTCCGGAAAAGAAAAACGAGATAGCTATAGACAGAATGTATGCAGACAACAACGATCTGACGGTGGAAGATGTTATTACGTCTGATGGAACGACATATACGATTGTTGGACTTGTGGCTTTGTCAGACTACAGCACTCTTTTTTACAATAACAACGATATGATGTTTGATGCATCTGCGTTCGGTGTGGCCGTTGTATCAAAAGAGCAGTTTGACGAATATGACAGCGACCTGCTCAGATATAATTACTCATTTTTATACCATCAAAAGCCAAAGGATGATATCGAGGAAAAAGAGGTTTCAGAAGAGCTTATGGAGACCATCTCCAAAAAGACTTCGCTTGAGAATTTTATCCCAAGGTATTTGAACCAGGCTATCAATTTTACAGGCGTAGATATTGGCGGCGACAAGGCAATGATGGAAGTCCTCTTATGCATAATAATCATTATTGTGGCGTTTGTATTCGGAATAACAATAAACAACACGATACACAAGGAGTCCTGCGTTATAGGGACTCTGAGGGCGCTGGGATACACAAGAGGTGAGCTCATAAGGCACTATATGGCTATGCCGCTTATTGTGACGATAATATCCGCGATCATTGGAAATATACTTGGATATACGTATTTTAAGAACCTGTGCGTGGATATGTATTACGGAAGCTATTCTCTGCCTACCTATGTCACCGTATGGAGCGCGGATGCTTTTCTAAAGACAACGATCGTTCCCTTTATCATCATGCTTGTTGTGACTTATTTTATCCTAAGAAAAAAGCTCATGCTAAGTCCTCTCCATCTGATTCGCCGCAATCTCTCGGGAGAGAAGAGAAAAGCCGCAGTAAAGCTTAGCAGCCTGATCAGGTTTTTTGACAGGTTCAGGATCCGCATACTTATCCAGAATAAGAGCAGTTACATAATCCTCTTTATGGGACTTTTTTTTGCAAATGTTCTTTTGTTTTTTGGAATGATGCTTCCGCCACTTCTTGTACATTTTCAGGGCATAGTTACTGACACAATGCTTGCAAAACACACATATCTTCTGCAGATACCTGCGGGGGCAGTGGATGATGATAATGAGATATCTGCAGCTCTTTCGTATGTTGTTTTGAGAGGAAAAATAAATACCAACAACCCCGATGCTGAGAAGATATCTGCCTGCAGCCTTAAGACGATAGGAGAAGGCGGCGCTAAGGTTGAGGATGTGACGTTATATGGCATCCAGGAAAACAGCAGGTACATAGATGCTTCTTTTGATGACAAAACAGTTCTTATTTCATCTGCCTATGCGGATAAATACGGCTATGGGAAGGATTCCGTCATCACTTTAAAAGAGCCTTATGAGGACAGATACTACGGTTTTAAGGTTACCGGTGTCTATGACTACGATGGCGGAGTTGCAGTATTTATGAGCAAAAAACACCTAAATGACGTAATGGGGCTTGATGAAGAGTTCTTCTCGGGATTTTTCTCAGATACTGAAATAACGGACATTGACAGCAAATATATCGGAACTGTCGTGGATGAGGAATCTCTTACAAGGGTATCGAGACAGCTGATGATCTCTATGGGAAATCTGATGTACCTTGTGGACGGATTCTCAGTTATCATGTTCATTGTGCTGATATATCTTTTGTCCAAACTTATAATTGAGAGAAACGTCCAATCCATTTCAATGGTGAAGATTTTGGGATATTCCAAAAAAGAGATCGCAATGCTATACATTATACCGACTGCAATTGTGGTCATAGCTTCTTTTCTCATCTCTTATCCGATAGTATCCTGCGTGATGGTACAGATTTTCAGAATGATGCTAAAGCAGATGATGAGTGGCTGGATGGTTATCTGGCTTGACCCCGCAGCTTACGTTAAGATGTTTATTTTGGGAGTGGTGACCTATGCTGTGGTTGCAGTAATTGAATATCGCAGGATCGGACGAATTCCCATGAGTGAAGCCCTGAAAAATGTGGAATGAGCCACTGGGGACGTTGCAAATGACTGAAAACAAAGCTTCAATGAGTCACTGGGGACGTTACAAAGTGACTCAAATCAAAGCTTCAATATCTTTGACGTTTCCCATATAATTAAAGCTTGGAGAGACCAAAGGTAGTGTAAAGCAAGTTATGAAAACATTAGACCGTCCTAAGGAATCCACCGCAAGCGGTACCCCCTTAGGACCAAATACGGAGGAAAACTATATGGGAGACATAATGAAAAAAGTCGAAATAGGGGATATTTTAAAATACAAGTATCTCGAGAATGTTTTGTATAACCCAACGGGAAGCGCTTTTGCTTACAACGTTGCTTTAGCAGATGAAAAGAAAAACGCATATAAAAGAGATGTATGGGCTGTAAAGGAAGGAAAGCCATTCCAGCTCACATCGACTTTGGAGGCATCAGTTTCTTTTTGGGAAAGTGACGAGGAACTTATCATAAACAGAAAAGCGCCGGAGGATGAAAAGTTTGAGGGAACGGAGCTTTATTCGATTTCTCTAGGAGGCGGTGAAGCAAAGCTCTGGGCAAAGCTTCCTGTTTCATTGGGGAATATCAAAAAAATATCAGAGGGACTCTACGTTTCAACTGCTCAGATAGAGGAAAAAGACCCTGATGCTTATCTTGACAGCGAAGAGGTAAGAACAAAAAAGAAGGAAGAGAAGAAAACAAATCTTGAAAGTGATTATGATGTTTTCACGGAAGTTCCTTATTGGGGTAACGGCAGCGGAGTGACTGAAGGAAAAAGGAATGCCCTTTTTATTATTAAAAGGACTGATAAGAATTCAGAAACCGGTTTTGAGCTTAAGCGGATAACAGACCCTGATTTTAATGTATATGACTTCAAAATAGACGGCAAAAAGATATATTTTACAGGAGCTAAAGCCTCTGTAATTCCGGACTTTTACTCTGATCTATTCAGCCTTGATGTCGAAGATATGCAGATTGAAAGCATATATGACAGGCATGACATGGGAATTGAAAGCTTTGAGGTTATGGACGGAAAAACGTATGTATTTGCACTGGATTATAAGACCTATGGTATAAATGAATCTCCATATCTTTTTAAGGTGCAGGATAACGAGCTTGTAAAAGTAGAGGGATATCATCCTTCGCATTCAAGAGGAAACAGTGTGCTGAGTGATGTTTCACTTGGAGGAGGAAAGCAGAACAAGCTTTTAAAAGAAGATGGAAAGCCGGTATATTACACACTTTCAACTGTTGAAGATCATTCGGCCATTTCAAGGATCGATCTTGAGAGCGGTCTGGTGCAGCATGTGCTTGATCTATCAGGTTCAATTGTTTTCTTTGATATAGTGAAGGATACTTTTGCGCTGTGTTATATAGCAGGAGATAAGCTGCCTGAGATTTATACTGTTGACAAAAACAAGCTTGGGACAGTTGAAATAAACGATCAGTTTCACTATACTCCGCCGCGATATATTGAGGATATGAAACAGATTACCGAGCATAACTGCGCACTGCTTGAGGATGTATACGTAGCTGAGCCAAGGAGGATCGACTACAGATCTGAAGGCTTAGAGCTTCATGGATGGGTTCTTCTTCCGGAAAACTTTGATCCATCCAAAAAATATCCGGCTGTGCTTGATATCCATGGTGGTCCAAGATGCGTGTACGGAGAGGTCTTTTTCCATGAGATGCAGGTGTGGGCATCAAAAGGATTCGTGGTCATGTTCACTAATATCAAGGGAAGCGATGGTCGCGGAGATGAATTTGCTGATATCCGTGGTAACTACGGCGGCATAGATTTT
>Ga0310691_10005456_pt1 | contig 13921 bp, 6 predicted proteins | sample 176DNAGHGlowgp2_FD_203887 | JGI IMG/M metagenome (GOLD analysis project Ga0310691, IMG submission 203887) | Sheep rumen microbial communities from Palmerston North, Manawatu-Wanganui, New Zealand - 1766 DNA GHGlow gp2 (v2) (version 2) | ecosystem: Host-associated > Mammals > Digestive system >... | reverse complement strand
AAGAGTTCAAACGCATGGTGCAGGCCCTGCACAAGGCGGGCATCAAGGTGATTCTGGATGTGGTGTTCAACCACACGTTCGACATCGACAACAGCGCGTTTCAGCGCACCCGTCCCGGTTACTACTATCGCAAGAATGCCGACGGCACTTACAGCAACGGCAGCGGTTGTGGCAACGAGACGGCGAGTGAGCAGATTCGCATGTGCGACTACATCATCGACTGTTGCAAGTATTGGGTCAAGGAGTACCACATCGACGGTTTCCGCTTCGATCTGATGGGTATCCATGACATCAAGACGATGAACCGGTTGCGCAAGGAACTGCCCGATGTGCTCATCTATGGTGAAGGCTGGTCGGCAGGCAACTGTGCCCTGCCACAGAGTATGCTGGCCATGAAGGCCAACATCAGCCAGATGCCGGGTATCGCGGCCTTCAGCGACGAGATGCGCGACGGCCTGCGAGGTCCATGGGATGGCGATGACAAAGCCGCATTCTTGGGCGGTGTCAAGGGCAACGAGGAGAGCGTCAAGTTTGGCATTGCCGGTGCCATCCAGCACCCGCAAGTGGACATGACCCGTGTCAACTATAGCAAAGCAGCATGGGCCACGCAGCCCACACAGATGATAGCGTACGTCAGTTGTCACGACGACATGTGCCTGGTCGACCGTTTGCGTGCCAGCGTCAAGGGCATCACGCAGGACGAACTCATCCGTCTGGACCTGCTGGCGCAGACGGCAGTGATGACCTCGCAGGGCATTCCGTTCATGCTCAGTGGCGAGGAGATGCTGCGCGACAAGAAAGGGGTGCACAACAGTTACAACAGTCCCGACTCGGTCAACCACCTGGACTGGAACAACCTCAAGCGATACCCTCAAGTGATGGAGTATTACCGCGACCTCATCGCCCTGCGCAAAGCACATCCGGCCTTCAGACTGGGTGACGCCGACCTCGTGCGCCATCACCTGGAGTTCCTGCCCACGCAGGACTGTGTGGTGGCCTATCGACTCAAGGATCATGCCGGTGGCGACATGTGGCAGGACATCTATGTCGTGCTCAACGCCAACCGCCAGTCTCGCACCATCACCGTGCCCGACGGCAACTACACCATCGTGTGCCGTGATGGTCAGATCAGGAACATAGGCCTCGACACCTTCAGTGGCACTACTGTCAACGTTCCTGCCCAGTCGGCACTCATCTTCCACAATTGACGGTTTCTCAACTTGATTTAACGATACAACACAATGAAGAAAGCAATATTACTCACGCTGGTGGCAGCAGTCGCCACCATGCAGGCGGCGATCAAGGTCGACCGCATCGAGCCCACCGACTGGTATGTGGGGCTGGACAATGCTGTGCCGTCGGTGCAACTGATGGTCTACGGCCAGGGCATCCGTAATGCCGAGGTCACTACCGACTATGCCGGCGTCAGTATCGACAGTCTGGTGCGGCTCGACTCGCCCAACTACCTGCTCGTCTATCTGAGCACACGCGGTGCACAGCCCGGCGTGATGGAACTGAAGTTCAAGCAAGGCAAGCAGAAGAAGACGGTGAAGTATACGCTCAAGGCCCGTGAGAAGCGTGGCAACGAGCGCTATGGCTTCACCAACGCCGACGTGCTGTACATGCTCATGCCCGACCGGTTTGCCGATGGCAACCCCGGCAACAACGTGATCAAGGGCATGCGCAGCACTACCTGCGACCGCTCGCATCCCAGTGTCCGCCATGGCGGTGACCTGGAGGGGATACGCCAACATCTGGACTACCTCAACGAGCTGGGTGTGACGGCACTGTGGTTCACCCCTGTGCTGGAGAATGACTCGCCTGTGGGCATGTACAATGACACCTATCACGGCTATGCCACTACCAACTACTACCGTGTTGATCCGCGCTTCGGCACCAACGATGAGTATCGTCGGCTGGTGGATGAGGCACATGCTCGGGGGCTGAAGGTGGTGATGGACATGATCTTCAACCACTGTGGATTTGAGCATCCCTGGGTGGCCGACATGCCTTCAAACGACTGGTTCAACCTGCACGAGTGGCTCAAGGAGTCAAAGGGCACCAGCGACTCGCGCGGCACCAGCTTCAAGCAGACCAGTTACCGCCTGGCACCGGTGCTTGACCCCTATGCCAGCGACATCGACCTGCAGGAGACCGTCCAGGGCTGGTTTGTCTCAACCATGCCCGACCTCAACCAGAACAATGTGCATGTGATGAACTACCTGATTCAGAACAGCATCTGGTGGATTGAGACCGTGGGCATCGACGGCATCCGTATGGACACCTACCCCTACGCCTACGCCGAGCCGATGGCCCGCTGGATGCGAACCCTCGACCGCGAGTACCCCTACTTCAACGTCGTGGGTGAGACGTGGTTTGAGAACCCCGCTTATACCGCCGCTTGGCAACGCGATAGCAAGATTGCTCAGGATAACAGTTACCTCAACACGGTGATGGACTTCTCATTCTACGCCATGATGGACTCGGCCAGCATTGAGCCTACCGACGGCCAGTGGCGTGGCTTCAACCGCGTGTACAACAGTCTGGTGTTTGACTATCTCTACCCCAATCCCAAGAGCGTGATGGCATTCATCGAGAACCATGACACCGACCGCTTCCTCAAGGAGGGGCACGATGCCGCTCGGCTCAAACAGGCTTTAGCACTATTGCTCACAGTCAATCGCATCCCGCAACTCTACTACGGCAGCGAGGTGCTGATGAATGGCACCAAGCGCATCACCGACGGTTATGTGCGCAAGGACTTCATCGGCGGATTCCCGGGCGATGAGCGTAGTGCTTTCACCGAGGCTGGCCGCACAGCCGAGGAGAACGATATGTTCAACTGGCTCAAGACAGTGTTGCACTGGCGCAAGGACAATCTTTGCATCATTCAGGGCCAACAGAAACAGTTCATTCCCTACAACGGCATCTATGTGCTCACGCGCAATCTGGGTGACCACTCCACTATCATGACCATTGTCAATGGGGCCGAAGAACCCCGCACCATGCCCGTTGCCCGATATGCTGAGGTCATCGGCGATGCCGACCTTGCCCGCGACGTGCCCACTGGTCGTGACATTGACCTGACTCACGACATCACCCTTCCTGCCCGCGGCACCCTCATCCTCGACTTCTGACGCACAGCAAGCAGGACAACCCTCGATGCGATTTCAGTTTATCAACACAAGATTTCTGAAATCGCATCGTTTCTTATAGTATGAACAGGTTTTGTGCATCACTGATTGTACTTGTGGCGTTTGTTACTCTCGCTCAATCGCCTAGCGGTACTTTGCCTGTGCTGCATTTGTTCACTGACAATGATCAATCTATTGACACAAAGTTGGAGTATATTACTGGCGGTTGCTATATCGATGAAGTAGCCGATGGTGCTTTCGGCAGTCCCGATAGCTTGATTCGCATCCAGATAAAAGGGCATGGGAACTATACTTGGAACACATTCGACAAAAAGCCATATCATCTCAAGTTCAGATCACCTCAATCCCTGCTGGGAATGCCAGCCAATCAACATTTCCTGCTGCTTCCCCACGCCGATGACTGGCTGGGATATCTGCGTAACACTGTAGGTTTTGAGTTGAGCCGTCGCATGGGGTTTTCTTACACACCACGGCAAGAACCCATGGAACTGGTCATTAATGGTGATTATCGAGGGCTATACTTTGCCACAGAGCAGATTAGAGTAGATGATAATCGAGTCAATATCACAGAACAAATCAGCGAGGACAATGCTTCTGACCCCAGTGAGGGCTGTTGGCTACTGGAGATTGACAACTATGCCTCACCCAACCAGATTGCCATTGCTGCTGACAGTGTGCATCGCATGCTCGTCACGGTACACTCGCCCCAAACCATGTCGGAGCGTCAACGACAGTGGATCACGCAGCGGCTTGTACATATCGACACCTTGATACGATACTGCGATGTGAGCGATGACCTGTGGACTGAATGGGTTGATGTAGAATCGCTGGCACGATTCTACATCATTCAGGAGTTGGTTGACAACATTGAGGCATTTCACGGTAGTTGCTTCATGACCATCGATGGAACAGACGACGGCAAATTGCATTTCGGCCCAGTTTGGGATTTTGGCAATGCATTTACTCGTGGCTATGCCAGTGAACAACACTTCATCACCGAGGCCAATGACGGATTCAACAAACACTGGATTGAGTCACTGGTGAAGCATCAGCAATTCATGGACTGTGTCAGAAGGATTTGGACAAAATTCTATGATGATGGCCAAACAGAGATCAATGACTTTATCGATGCATTCACATCGCAAATAGCAGGTGCAATCGATGCTAATCATGACCGTTGGCCTGACTATGACACTGACAATATGTTGCCTCGTTGGGCAACATTTAAGCAATTTTGGGCCAAACGAGTAGAGTTTCTGCAACAGCAGTGGTTCCTGTCCGGGATATCTGACACAGAGTGTTCTGACATCACGGTGTGTGTCAGTGGCCGAAGCATCATCATCGCTTGCGCTGACTTTGAGCAACTGGTCAGCGTGTATTCTATCACAGGTCAATCGGTGTATCGTGGGCATGCCCACCACATCGACCATCTGCAACCTGGCATTTATATAGTGACAATCGGCCCCATTCGCCAGAAAGTCCTCATTCAATAATATTCCGCCAACGGGTAAGGTTATATTATATTTACGACCACTTCTTTGCTCAATGGTTGTGCAAGAAAGTGTATTAAAACAAAGATCCGTTGCGAGTGTATCGTAACGGATCTTTTTGTAATATGTGCAGGGGGTTACTTGCCCAGCATGATGTTGATGATGGCGTTGACGTCGCTCACATCAACCGATCCCTCGCCCGTCACATCAGCGGCATCCACATTTTGGGCCTTGCCCAGCATGATGTTGATGACGATGTTAACATCGGTGATATCAACCTTGCCGTCACCATTGATATCGCCTGTGACAGGGGGAGCAAAGGCTGCCAACTCGTAGAGTGCGGGCAGCGCACGCCCATTCTCGTTGTCCCACAGTCCGGCATTGTACCACCCGTCGGTCACGCGCTTAGTTGCCCAGTCCAAGCCATACTCGTTGGCCTCGGGCCACCACCAGAACAAACCTGTGACACGTGGATATTTGAGCAGCCGCTGAATCATGTCAGCCGTGAAGGCACGCTGTCCCTCGTTGGTGATGGGATAAGTGCCAGAGTAGTCAAAGTTGATGTTATCGGGTTGCCACTTGTGGTAGTAGCCAGTCTCGACAATCATGATTTCCTTACCATCACATGCTGTGTTGTTCATGACATTGGTGATGGCACTCTCAAGATAGTTGAACCCGTAGTGATAGTAGGGGTAATAACTCAGTCCGACGATATCGTAATCGACGGGTGCCACTGCCTTGTAATAACTGTTGAGCAACGATATGTTGCGCACCAGTTCGGTGTGGATGATAATCTTGGCGTCGGGACACACCTCACGGCAAGCCTGGCTGGCATGGTTCAACAGATTAACAAAGCGTGTCACCGAGGCCTGATCGCTCACGTTCAGTTTCTTGAGTTGGCCGCTTGAGGTACCTACTGGTCCCCACAGCATGCCGTAAGAGATCTCGTTGCCCGTCTGGATATAGTCGGGTGCAGCGCCGGCAGCCACCATGGCTTGCAGACAGTCGCGCGTGTACTCATAGACCTTGCCTGGCAGTTCTTCCTCGCTAAGATTCTTCCACGAGTCGGGGGTATATTGCTTGACAGGGTCGGCCCAACTGTCGCTATAGTGGAAGTCGAGCATCAGTTGGAAGCCAGCAGCCTTGATGCGAGCACCCAGTGCCACCACGTAGTCCAAATCCTGGCACACGCCCTGGCCCTTGTCATCGGTCGATGCCTTGCTGGGGTCGACAAACAGGCGCACACGCATAGCATTGAGCCCACGTTCCTTCAAGAAGCCCAACATATTGGTGATGCGCACACCATCCTTGTCATAGTATTTGGCTCCATTTTGTTCATACTTGGTCAGCAGCGAGATATCGCCGCCCACGACATTGGCCGTTGCAGCAAGTGCTACAAACGCCATCAGTGATAGTATCCAGTGTTTCATATCTGTTATTATAGTAATAAACGAGTGTGGGCACCAACTCGGCCTGATGCAACTGCGATGGTACCCACAACTTTAACTTTAGTTCTTGCCCAGCATGATGTTGATGACAGCGTTGACATCACCGATGTCGACATTGCCGTCACCTGTCACATCGGCGGCATCTACTGCCTGAATCTTTCCGAGCATGATGTTGATGACCGCATTCACATCACTGATGTCGACGTTGCCGTCGCCTGTGACATCGCCCGCTATCCAGTCGCGCGTCATCTCGTCGGTGATGTCCTTGACCGTGTACTTGTTGGTTGTCGACGAGAGTTCATAGTAGTGGTCGCTGTTCAGCCCCATGATGTCGACCGTCTGCCCTGTACTGCCACCCTTATTAAAGATGACATTGAACTTGTAGGTCGATGTGGGCACACGGAAGGTGCGATAATAGAACTTCGAGCCACGAATGGTGGTGTCGGCAGTAACTTTTACACCGGGCCACTGATCATCGATGTCGCCCGTGCTGTCCCAGGCATAGAAATAGACCGATGTCCAGTTGTGCGGATCCACAGTCGGGTCTTTGAGATAGATGGTCGCCGTGGGGCCATCGTAGGGCTTGGCGATTGTATACTCGCGGGTGATGACCTTGGTCACCGTGCCACCGTCGAGCAGACCCACCTTCAGCGTTGTGGCATCACTGATTGTCAGTGTACTGCCACTGGCGCATAGCGTGCCATTGCCGGCAGTCGGTTCGCTACCGTCGATGGTGTAGACCAGTTGGGCCTCAGGGTTGTCGCTCACAGCAGTGAGGCGTACCGTCACTGAGCCTTCATACTCGCCTGATGCCTTGTCGACCCAAGGTGTTTCGGTCGATGAGGCCATGTAGTAGCGATAGTGGTAGCCGTCGACCACTTGAATCCATGATTCGGTGTCGATGTCAGCCAGAATGTTGGCATGGTTGGTGTTGCCCACGACCACCATCAGGCGGCCATCGCTGCCAGTGGTGATCGATGCGTAATACTCCTTGTTGCTACGATAGGGGATAAACGACGACGTGTTCTTGATGCCCATGGCCTTACGCACGTCAATCATGCCCTTGATGTCCTGCTTGCAGTCAATCCAGTGCTTGAGAAACACGCAGGGGGTGCCTGGCATCACCATCATGAAGGCGTTGAGTGCCAGTGTGTCGGCCAAGATGGGATCCTGTGCCGCATTGCTGCGCCGCTCGGTATCGTGGTTCTCAATGAAGGTCACGGCATATCGACGATAGGTGGTGCTACTCATCAACGACGTTCCGCCCAATGCTGTCCAGCCCTTGGATGCATTGTTGACCACATCGCGTGCCGTGTAGCGGAAGGGGAAGTCGAATGCCGCGCTGCGAATCTTGCCATCGACCTTGGTGCCGTTGAGCCAGTTCTGCACAGTCGAGGCATTGCCATCCCAGTACTCTCCTACCGAGAATTCGGGCTGTGCCTCACTGTTGTACATACCGATGTATGACGACGAGAAGCCCTTGACCATATCATAACGGAAGCCTGTGTAGCCCAGATCGTTGAGCAGCATACTGAGGTAGGCCTTGACGTTGGTCTGCACATTCTCGCTCTTGTGGTCCAGGTCTCGCATGCCGTCCCAACCCTCGCCCGTGTCGTTGTTGGCACTGAGTTCATATCCATTGTTTGTCGCCCAGGTGAGAGTTGCCCCGCCATCATCGTTCTTGCAGATGTCGGTCGACAGCAACTGGTAGGTCACCCCATTGTAGGTCTCCTTGGGGAAGTCGACCCAACTGCTCACATTGCCGCGGTGGTTGACCACCACATCGCCAATGGTGCCGATGCCCTTCTGCTTGAAGGTTGTGATCATGGTGCGCAACTCGGCTTCGGTGCCAAACGAACTGTTGTAGTTGGTGAACCAGTATAGTGGGTCATAGCCCATCGAGGTTGAATTCTTGGCACGTGCGCTCTGCGGAATCCACACCAGGTCGAAGTACTGTGCCAGTTCATCGGCTTGCGCGGTGAGGCGCGTCCACTTGGTGGCACTGTAAGAGTCCCAATAGAACCCCTGTAGCATCACGCCGCCATAACCCGTGGGCCATCCCTGGGCCAGCAACATCAGGGGCAATGCCAGCCCCATCGCTGTGATTATCTGTTTTTTCATTGTTTTCTCGTTTTTTCTTGACTGGAAGGACTCGGAAATCTCAGAGAACTTAGAACACCCCTTGTCCTTTAACCTTAATTCTTACCGAGCATGATGTTGATAACCGCGTTGACATCACCGATGTCGACCTTGCCATCGCCTGTGACATCGGCCTTGCCCTTGAACGAGCTGGCCGCTGCCTTGCCCAGCATGATGTTGATAGCCGCATTGACATCGGTTATGTCCACCTTGCCATCGCCGTCAATGTCACCGTCTTTGGTCTGGTTGAGCGGGTTGCTGCTCTCATAGAACTTGGTGACATCGGTCACAGTGTACTTGCCTTGACCATTGAGCACATTCAACTGGTAATAAACGTCCTTGTTAATACCCGTAATGTCGACTGTCTGAGGTGTTCCTGTTGCACTAGTGAAGACAATGTTGAACGTGTAGTCCTCATCATTAATGGGATAAGTGACATAGTAGAACTTAGTACCACCAATCATCACCGTGTCGGTCATCTGGTCGCCAGGCCAACTGGTAGCAGTATTAAGGCTTCCATTGCCGTCGTAAGCCCAATAGTAGGCCTTGGTCCAAGTTGATACCGTCTTGCTAGGATCCTTAAAGTAGACCGTGGCATTGTGCGGTTCAAACTCGCTCAGTTCGGGCAACTCATAGTCGCGGGTGATGACCTTGATGACCGACGAGCCGATGAGCAGACCCACCTTCAGCGTCATCGACTCGCGCAGGCGCAGCACTGTGCCGCTGGCACACTGCGTGCCGTTGGTGGCAGTGGGCTGCGTGCCGTCGGTGGTGTAGACCAGCTTGGCGTTGGCGTTGGTCGACACGGCAGTCAGCGTCACGTTCTGTGCTCTGTCATAGTAGCCCGATGCCTTGTCGATCCACGGCGTGTTGCAAGCCTTGTTCATGTAGTAGCGATAGTGGTAGCCGTCGACGATGCGCACATACTCGGATGCGCTGGGCACATAGCCCGACGTCTTGTTGCCCACCACGGTCACCAGTTTCTTGCTGCCCGCGCCCTGGGTCTCGATGGCATAGTAGTCGTTGTTCCTGGCAAGTTCGGTATAGTTGCTGGTGTTGGTGATGCCCACGGCCTTGCGCACATCGATCAAACCCTTGATGTCCTGCTTGCATGCCTTCCAGTGCGGCAAGAACACACACGGTGTGCCGGGCATCGCCATCATGAAGGCGTTGGCCGCCACGGTGTCGCGCCTCAGCGGGTCGGCATGGTAGTTCTCGACGTTGCCGCGGTCCTCCACGTCGTGATTCTCGACAAAAGTCACCGCATAGCGGCGATACTTGCCGCCCTCCAGATAGTCGGCATTGCCGTTGCTCACCATGGGCCAGTTGACATAGTTGCCCCGATTCTCGCCCAGGCTCCACGCCGTGCCGTTGTTGAACGCGTCGCGCACCACATAGCGGAAATCGAAGTCGAACGCCCCGCTCTGTATGGCGCCGTCCCAGGTGGTCGACTTCATCCACTCGATGATGTCGCGCGAGTTGGTCCAGTGCTCGCCCACGCTGTAGGTGGGCTTGGCGGTGGCGTTGTAGGCACCGAGGAAACTGCCGCTGAAGCCACGCACCATGTCGTAGCGGAAGCCCACATAGCCGATGTCGTCGAGCAGAAACTTAAGATAGGCATTGACAATCTTCTTGACATTGCTGCTGTTGTGGTCCAGGTCGCGGGCACCGCTCCAGTCCTCGCCTGTGTCGTCGTTGGTGCTGAGCGTGTAGCCGTTGGTCGTGGCCCAGGTGAGCGTCGCCCCGCCGTCGTCATTGTGGCAGATGTCGGTGCTCTTCAGTTGATAAGTCACGCCATTGTAGGTCTCGCTTGGGAACGTGAGCCATCCCGTCAGTGCCGAGTGGTGATTAATCACCACATCGGTAATCACGCCCACGCCCTGAGCGCTGAGGGCGGCAATCATGGCGCGCAACTCGGCCTCGGTGCCGAATGTCGAGTTCTGGTTGAAGAAGTAGAGCGGGTCATAGCCCATCGACGATCCGCCGCACTTGCCGCTCTGCGGCAGCCAGATCAGGTCGAAATACTGTCCCAGTTCCTGGGCTTGCTGGGTGTAGTTGTTCCAGCGCGAGTCGACAAACGAGTTCCAGTGAAAACCCTGCATCATCACGCCGCCATAGTTGGCAGGCCATCCCTGTGCCGTCATCAGTGCCGGCATGGCCAGCACAGCAAGAGTCGCAAATAGTTTTTTCATTATTTTGGTGTTTTAATGTTTTTTGCTAAAAATATCTACAAAAATAAGAAAAAATCGCAACTTCACCCTACTGATTCCAACCAATTGTCACCTTAGTTATAGCGCAATCGTTTGCACTCAAGACTGTCATTTGGCTCTAGACTACTGTGGTAGTAAAGGTCTCCCACACGCGTACAACTAAAAAAATATAAATTTGGTTGAAGATTTTTGTTGAAAATTGCTGAAATAGAATGTTATTTCTAATTTTGCACCAAATTTACTCTATCAAACTAACATAAACAACTCGAAATGAGAAAATTTTTCTTTTTTAGCATGATGTCGCTACTGGCTCTAGCCGGCAGCGCACAGGGGAGCTACAAGGCCGACTTCAACACGGCTATCGACACGAGCGACCCTGCATTCAAGGCGGCTCCAGGATGGAGTCACCTGGTAAGTACAGGGTCTTACTCGGCCCAAAAGGTGACCTACACCTATGTCAGCGACAACGGCATCGACGCGTCGGGCTGTCTCCAAGCAGGCGACCAGTTTTACTATGACTTTTGGGAAGAGGCCAATGTCGATCTCAACGACTTGCTCATCACTCCAGCCGTGAGTGGTACAGTGACCTTGCAGGCCATGAAAACCAGTAGTACCAGTGACAGTTCGGTCAAGTTCTTCAAGATGACCAAAGATGGCACTACTTGGGTCATGGGTGAAGAGATTGCCTATGAAGATCCAGGTCTGGTGAGCATCGACTACACTGAGATTGAACTTACTGGCATCGAAGCCGACACCTACATCGGCATCCGTGCCCAGAATGTCTACATCGACGACTTCACCGCCACCAGTGCCAATGTGGTGCTGCAGCGCGCTCTGACCATCACTAGCGTGGTTCCCGCCATTGCCGAGCAGAACATCGACTGCGACGAGAACAATCAGTTTGAGGTCAAAGCCACCGTCAAGGTCAAGAACACAGGCGACATCGACCTGACCAGCGGCGACGAGGGCTACAACTTGCAGATTGCTCTGATGAAGCCTGCCGAGGGCTCAATGGACTATGTGATTGACCGTGTGCTCACTACGCAGCCCATCACTACCGACCTGGCCGTGGGGGCCGAGAGCGACGAGATTGTGGTGTCGGTAATGATTGACGAGGCCTCGATTGAGCCTGAAGTTGGCAAAGACACCAAGGCACGCCGCTACGACGTGTTCGAGGGCATCACAGGAACGAACCGTGGCATCCGCAACTACACACCGGTACCTTATGCTCCCATCGCAGGACTATATGACGGCATGACCGAGTTGACCACGGGTAGTGAACTCGACCTGGGTGCCACCAACACCGAGGTTACCAAGACTGTCACCCTCTATAATGACGGTGCCGCACCACTGCCAGTGACCACCATCGCTGTTGAGGGCGAGGGCTTCAGCACTGATGCTACTGCTACCACCATCGCCAAGCACGAGCAGATGGACATCACTATCAAGTTGGCCTCGACTGTCACTGGCACCAAGACCGGCACACTCACCATCAAGGGCGAGGGCATCGAAGATATCGTTGTCAACCTCAAGGGCGAAGTTGCCGACCCCAGCAAGTGGTTTGTCAACTTTGAGGACGGCCAGATGCCGAGCAACATGATCAACATGGGCAACTGGGAGGTTAGCCGTAAACTGGTCAGCGGCAACAATCAGTACTATGCCGTGAACGAGAACACCACTCCGTCGATGCTCATCTCACCCAAGATGGAGGTTGCCGAGGGCGACGCCATGTCGTTTGCTGCTGCACGCAACTATGGTGATGTGTCGAAGGTCGAGGTCTACTATTCAGCCGACCGCCACAACTGGACACTGGTGCGCACACTCGACATCAATGCAGAGAACGAAGCCGACTGCCTGACTAGCGAGTACACAGGCACTGCATGGGGCACAAACACCAAGTACAACTTCACTCGCTTCACCATCGACAACATCCCCGCTGGTGAGGTCTATGTTGCCTTTGCTGCTGGCAACGCCCGCATTGATGACATCTTGGGCTACAAGTTGGCCGAGGTCGAACACGATGCTTTCGTCACCAGCGCAACCATCCCCAGTGTTGCAATGGTCAACAACCCACTCAATGTCACAGCAACCCTGCGCAACCTCACCGAGAACATTGAGGAGGCCGAGAGTTACACCGCCCGCCTCTACCTGGATGGCGAGGTGATTGCCGAAACCGAGGCTATCGAATTGGCCGCCAACGGCGAGAACACTTACGAGTTCAGCGGCATGGCCCATGAGACTGGTACGTTTGAGGCTTATGTTGAGTTCACCGGCAGCAACTTCACCGCCACTAGCGATGTGGTCAACGTTACTGTCACCGAGGAGTTGGCAACTGCCGACATCCAGGTGGGTGAGGTCAAGGTGACCGACAGCCGCAAGAGCGCTCCTCTGGAACTCTACAACAACAAGAGTGAGAGTGAGACCGTCTACCCCGCCAGCCTGCTCAACATGGCTCCTGGCACCAAGATTACTCGCATTGCCTTCCGTGGCAAGGGTTCTACCACCAAGTCTATCACTGCCAATGTGCAAGTGTGGATTGAGAACACCGAGGATGCCACCCCGCAAGAGGTGTTGCTTGATGCCGACAAGACCGCTGCCATGACGCAGGTCTATAATGACAACTACACCTTCGACATCACTCGCGAGAGCGCCGATATACTTGTTATTGAATTGGCCGAGCCATTCGTCTACACAGGTAATAATCTGCGCGTCTGCGCCCATAGCGAGAGCAGCGGTTGGGCGACAACCTACTTTGAGCAGGACAACACGGTCACTGGCCAGAGCATCTATCGCGCCAGCGACACTTCGCTGCCCGACACTTACACCGCTTGCAACCTGCCTGTTATGTACCTGAGCGTGAGCAACGAACCTGCCACGATGAGCGGCAAGGTAACCGACGAGCAGGGCAACGGCGTGGCCGGTGCCACCATCACGCTGATTGCACGACCCGCTGCCGAAGAGCCCACCGAGCCTGTCGAGGGCGCACCCCGTCGCGTGATTAACAACAATGTGACTTATACCGCCACCACCGATGCCGACGGCAACTACACTATGCCCGTCTTCCAGGCAGGTCTGGAGTATGATGTGACCGTTGCAGCCGAAGGTTTCGAGCCTGTCACCGATGTCGTCAACTTTGCCAACGGCAACCTGGACAAGAACTATGTCTTGACTACCATTGCCACTGGTATTAACGATGTCAATGCTGAGCAACTCGATGAGAACGCTCCCATCTATGACCTGATGGGTCGCCGCCTCAACGGCAAGCCATCGCAGGGTGTCTACATCCAGAATGGCCGCAAGTACATTGTGCGCTAAGTCTGAATGAGCCGATAATGAAGCCTCCGGCAAGGTATGAAGTGACCCCCAAAAGTTGGACGGGTTAAACATTAATGACTTAGAGAAAGAGTTCGGTATTGCACCGGGCTCTTTCCTTTTAACCTGGATTTGATTCTTTTATTGTTGTAATAGTCAATATATTC